>Ga0310123_10000109_pt1 | contig 69034 bp, 49 predicted proteins | sample CB6_AW_1057_MG_FD_203505 | JGI IMG/M metagenome (GOLD analysis project Ga0310123, IMG submission 203505) | Marine microbial communities from Western Arctic Ocean, Canada - CB6_AW_1057 | ecosystem: Environmental > Aquatic > Marine > Oceanic | place: Canada: Western Arctic Ocean | collected...
AGCAGTACGAAGCCCTCATCGGCCTGTGGGAAGATCTTGAAGAGTCCATCCAGCATTCGGGTGAGGACTTCGTCGAATTCGAGCACCTGCCCGAGGCTCTTGGAGATTTCCAGCACCGCCTGCAGCTTTGCTTCGGGGTCGGCCACGACCTGGTCACGACCGACCGAGACCATGCTGAGCTTGGAGACGATCGAGGAGGAACCGGAGTCGTCGTCGACCGGTTCGACGCCGACGGCGAAGTAGCGGCTGTTGTCGCTGTCGGCTTCGACAAGTCCCTGGCGAAGGGCCTTGGTTTTCGGCGGAGGATCGGGCCGTTGCTCGTGGAACTGAAACTCGAAGTCACACAGGGTGATCGAGTCATTTTCCCGGAGTTCGGTCGGCTGGTCGACCGGGCGGCCGTTGATCAGCGTTCCGTTTCGGCTCTTGAGATCTTCGAGGAAGAAGTGTCCGTGGCTTTCGAGGATCTGCGCGTGGTGCCGACTGACCGCCTCGTTGTCGAGCACGATCTGGCTGTTGGGATGCCGTCCCAAGACGGTCCGCTCGCCGTCGAGCTCAAGCAGGTTCCAGGGGACGTCTCCCCGTCGAGAGGTGAGATAAGCCAAGGTTGGGATTCCCGTTGGGCCGGCTGGCCCGCCGCGGCAGTCAATCGACTCCGACGGTCATCATACGGACGGTCCGCCCGGACGGTCAATTCGCCTCGGGGTCGATTGCCGGCCTTTCGTTGCGAAAGAAATCCTCCAGCCCTCGCTGGATCTCCAGGTCGGATTGCTCTCGGTTGCGGCTGATCGTGTCTCGGATCAGCTGTTCCATTTCGGGGTTGAGGTAGTCGCGGACCGAGAACAGGTGCACGGCGATGATGTCCTGGGATTCTCCGAAATGGCCGTCATAGCTGGCGATGACGGCTCGACCAGCCAGACCACTGGCGACCAGGTCGGGTTCGGTTTCCCCGGCCAGGACGAGTTCTTCGAAGATCGGACGCGCCTCGTCAATCCTCAGGCTTCTCAGGTGGTGCACCGCCAGTCGAAGCTTGGCCCGGTTGACGAACAGTGTCTCGTCGGGGTGTCGTTTGATCACCGCCTGCCACGCTTCCGCACTGTCGACCATCATGGCGTAGAAGAACTGCTTTTCGACGTTGGCTTCCTGGGGCACCTGGCTTTCGAGTGGTGGATCGGACTCGAGCGGTCCGGGTGGCCGGGCCAGCAGCGAGACACCACCGGCGACCAACGCGGACAGCAGGCAGACGGTGGGCCACACCAACCATCTCTGCTGTTGCCGCCAGTCGATCTCCGGGAGCAGGTCGAGCACTTTCGACCATGCGGACGTCGGTGGTTCGTAGTCGATCCAGTCGGCCTCGGCTCCCCCGCGACCGCTGCCCAGTCTCCGCTGCACCGCATCGAGTTCTTCGAGCAGTGTCGAAGCGTCGGGCAGGCGGTCGTCGGGTTGCTTGGCCATCATGCGGTGGACCAGTTCGCACAGCCGCCGGGGCAAGTCGGTCCGCTGTTCGATCAGGGAGTCGGGGGCCTTGTTGACGTGCTGGACGGCGACGCTGATGGCCGTCTCACCCCGGAATGGCGGTCGGCCGGCCAACAGGTGGTAGCAGGTGACGCCCAGCGAGTAGATGTCGCTGCGGTGATCGACCCGCGATCCGTTGACCTGCTCGGGACTCATGTACAACGGAGTCCCCATGGTGGTGCCGACCTGAGTCAGCGTCAGGTTGGTGTGCTCGGCTTCGCGGTTGAGCTGGGCCAGGCCGAAGTCGGTCACTTTCACCACGCCCTGTCGCGTCAGCAGGATGTTTTCCGGCTTGATGTCCCGATGCACGATGCCCGCTTCGGCAGCCGCCGTCAGCGCCAAGGCGACCTGGCGAATGATGTGCACGGCAACCGCGGCTTCGGGGGGACCCTTGCGGTTGAGGAACTCCCGGAGATTGACGCCCTGGACGTATTCCTGGGCGATGTAGTGCAGTCCGTCCTGTTCGCCGACACTGAACACCTGGACGATGTTGTTGTGGTTGAGCCCGGCTGCGGCGGTGGCTTCGCGGGCGAACCGTTCGAGGTAGGTGTCGTCAGCCAGCAGATCGGGGCGGAGCACCTTCAGGGCGACCTTGCGGTTCAGCGAGATCTGTTCGGCCAGGTAGACGTTGGCCATGCCGCCGCTGCCGAGGACCCGCAGCAGGTGGAAATCTCCCAGCGTCGATCCGCCCAGGTTGGTGGGATCCACCGGGGCGTCGGACGGAGGCTCAGGGCGGACGTCACTCGATGACGAATCGACTGAGAACCCGCTGTCGTCATCGGAGTGGAGTTCGCCGGTGTCCCCCGTCGGCTCCGAGGGCGGATCGTTGTCGGGGGAAATTGGCATGGCGGGGGTCTTGTCGCGGGGTCCAGTCCCCCGATCATACGATGCCCGTCAAACGACTGCCAAGGTCCTCTCGTGCGGTTTGGTTTCTCGACTCACCAGCGGTGGCTAGACTGGACCGGTTGATTTCCACCCCTCGATTCCCGCCAGGCTGGCTTTGAAATGACCGATCTCCCTCGCAATCTCGGCGAACTCCGAGCCAGTGGCTACCAGTCTCGAAGTGTCAAGGACGAGATGCGTGCCAACCTGCTGATGCGGCTGGCCGAGGGCAGCCCGTTGTTTCCCGGGATCCTGGGTTACGACGAGACGGTGATCCCCCAGGTCCAGAACGCCGTGCTCTCGCGCCACGACATGCTCTTCCTCGGGTTGAGGGGACAGGGCAAGACGCGGATGCTGAGGCTGCTGGTCGAGCTGCTCGACGAGACGATTCCGGTGGTGGTGGGTTCGGAGATCCACGACGATCCACTGCGGCCCCTCTCGAAGTTCGCCCGCGAGCGGGTGACTGCTGAGGGCGACGGGTGTCCGGTGGAGTGGATCGGTCGGTCGGACCGGTACAATGAGAAGCTGGCCACCCCGGACGTGACGATCGCGGATCTGATCGGCGAGATCGACTTGATCAAGCACGCCGAGGGCCAGCATCTCTCCAGCGAAGACGTTCTGCACTTCGGCCTGGTGCCCCGGAGCCATCGCGGCATCTTCTGCATGAATGAACTGCCGGACCTGAGCCCCAAGATCCAGGTCGGGTTGTTCAACGTGCTCGAGGAACGTGATGTGCAGATCCGCGGGTTTCCCGTCCGGTTGGAACTGGACCTGTGCATGGTCTTCAGTGCCAATCCCGAGGACTACACCAATCGCGGTCGGCTGGTGACCCCCTTGAAGGACCGCATCGGCAGTGTGATCCGCACCCACTATCCGCTGACGCGCGAGATCGGTGTGAGGATCACCGAGGAGAACGCGTGGGTGGATCGCGACGGTTCAATCGACGTGGTCGTGCCGGGTTGGATCAAGGAGATGGTCGAGGAGATCGCTCGGTTGGCTCGGAGCAGTCCTCACGTCAATCAGCAGTCGGGTGTCAGCGTTCGGATGTCGATCGCCAACATGGAGAACGCGATCTCGAACGCCGAACGGCGGGCGGCGGTGCTGGGCCAGGCCGCGGCCGTCGTGCGGGTCAGTGACCTGGTCGCCCTGCGGGCGAGTTCGCGGGGGAAGATGGAACTGAACATGACAGAGGAGCCGGGTGAGGAAGACGGGTTGGTGGCCCGGTTGGCCGAGGAGGCCGTGCGAAATGTCTTCGACGCCGGGTTGAAGACTGGCCAATTCCGTGACGTGGTCGAGCATTTTGAGACTGGCGAACCGGTCGCCGTCGGCGACGACGTGCCGGCCGGCGAACTGCTCGAGCGGCTCGAGGCGATTCCGAGTTTCGTGGGTCGACTCGATGAGCTCCTGGCTCGTCTCGACCCCGATCTCGAAGCATCGCTCGGCGACGATTCGACACGCCAGTCCGCTCGGGCCAGCGTCGCCGAATTCGTGCTCGAGGCGTTGCACTGCCACAACCGGCTGAACAAGTCGACCCATTCGGGACAGTCGAAGTACGGCCTGTAGTTCAACGTGTTGAGGGGCTTGTCGGCTGGTGCCGGGCGGGTCGGCCTGGAAGCCGACGGCCCGGTTTTCTGTCTTGCGGCCTCTGCTCGAAGCGCATTACCCTGAAGGCCGACCGATGCTGGCGGGCGGGCCGGCGGAGGGGGACGCGGAACCTGGAGACTCGTCCGTGTCCCGACGACTCCCCTGATGGGATGACCCGGCCATGCCCGCGATGGACCTCGGCCAGTTCCTCGATCGCCTCGAACGCAGCAACTTGCTGACGCGCGATGACCTCGATGCGTTGCACGCCGAAATCGATCTGGTTCGTTATGTCGTGCAGGTCGAACCACTCGGACGCAAGCTGGTGCGGCGCGGCCAGTTGACCGGCTGGCAGGTGCAGCGACTGTTCTCCGGACGCGATGACTTCCAGTTGGGCAGTTACCGGCTGCTGGACCTGCTTGGACGCGGTGGCATGGGGACCGTGTTCAAGGCCGAACACGTGGTGCTCGGCCGCGTGGTCGCCGTGAAGGTGATGGCGAGGCAACTGGTCAAGAACGCCAAGCACGTCGCTCGGTTCCAGCAGGAAATCCAGGCAGCCGCGGCGATCGATCATCCCAACGTCGTGAGAGCGATCGATGCCGAGAGCGACGGGGACAACCACTTCCTGGTGATGGAGTATGTCGACGGGGCCGACCTGGGTTCGGTGGCCGACCGCCGCGGACGCCTGGGGATCGGCGAGGCGTGCGAGTTCGTCCGGCAGGCGGCCCTGGGACTGGCGGCGGCTCACCAGCGCGGGTTGGTGCACCGCGACCTGAAACCGTCGAACCTGATGCTGAGCTGGACCAGCGACGACCGACCTCAGGTGAAGATCCTCGACATGGGCCTGGCCCGCTTTGTCGGATCCGAACAGACCGAGGGCAGCCTGACCAAGACCGGACAGATGATGGGGACGCCCGACTACATGTCCCCCGAACAGGCCTGGGACACAAAGGCGGTGGACATCCGCGGTGACATCTACAGCCTGGGGTGCACGCTGTTCCGTTTCCTGGTCGGGTCTCCCCCGTTCCAGGGTGAGAACCCGTTCCAGACGCTGATGGTTCGCACCACGCTCGAAGCCCCCGCCGCCAGATCGCTCGCCCCCGACATCCCCGAGGAACTCGACACCGTCATCACCCGCATGCTGCGACGAGATGTCGCGGAACGGTTTCAGGATCCTCGAGAGCTCGCGGAAGCCCTCGGTCGGTTCGCCAATCCGCCGTCGAGGTTCGAGGTCGAAAAGACCCCGTCTGTCGAACCGGCCACGTCACTGACATGGACCGACGCCACCGATCAGCCGACCCAGGTTGCCGGAGCCAGTCTCGACCAGTTCCTCGACTCGGTCAGGCCGTCGGTTTCGGTTGAGACAACCGGCGGGGCGGCAACCGATGTGCCACCTGTCCGTCGGTACGCACCGATCGCCGGCGTGGTGGTTGCGGTGCTGGCGTTGGTCGCGGTCTGGCGGATGTTCTCCGCGCCCGGTCGGCCGCCGGCCGACCCGTCGGTCACGGCCGTCGGTCAGCCGGTTGACCCGTCGAGTGTCGTCAGGCACCCCGAGCAGTCGATCGACGAAGAGCAGCCGTTCGAACTGGACCTGCTGGGACCCTCGCATCCGTTGGCCGGCCAACTGGAGGACCCGCAGCTGGAGTTCCGTGTCCGTCCCGGTGGTCCCGACGGCGTGTCGGTCGATCGTCGTGGACGGTTGACGTGGACTCCGGACGAGGGCCAGGGGCCGGGGCGACACACGGTTGTTGTCGAAAGCCGCTCCGCGGCCGGGGCCGACTGGCATGCGGCGGCCGAGGCGGTGCTGCGGGTCCGCGAGGTCGACCGCCCGCCGCACCTGGAATCCCCGGGACGACACGAGATCGACGAGTTGAAGGAACTCGAGATCCGCTTGGCCGCGACCGATCCCGACCGTCCCGCCAATCTCATCGAGTACACGCTGGGCAACGATGCTCCCAAGGGAATGGTCGTCGATCGCCGCACCGGCCGGTTGACCTGGACACCGACCGAGGCCCAGGGGCCGGGGGAATTTCAGGTCACCGTGCAGGCGACGGCCTACGATTCGGAGGTGATCGATCCGGTGCGTCAGCGGGTCGAGTCGACGCTTGTGGTGAGCGTGGCCGAGGTGGATCAGCCGCCCCGGTTGCGGGTGATCCCGTCGCTGTCGATGCGAGTCGGTCAGCGTCTGCAATTGCGGGTCCGCGCCGACGATCTCGACGAGCCCCCCGGAGCGGTCCGCTTCAGTCTCCAGGGCCAGGTTCCCGCCGGGGCCTCGATCAATCCCACCACCGGAATTTTCTCGTGGGCCCCGCGGAAATCACATGCTCGGGCGTGGCGGTTCCGGATCCGTGCCGCTTCGGCCGAGAACGACGAGTTGTTCAACGAGGGCTTGTTGCTGCTCAACGTACGGCCGCCACGAGTGACATCCCGGGGCGAAGCTGTTCCGACCGTTGCGGACCGCACTGCGGCGACCGCCGATGTACGTGACGTCTACAGGCCGTTGCTCTCACAGGCTCGCACGCCGCTGGCGCGTTCGCGGTTGGCCATGGACATCGTCGAACAGGCCCGCGAGACCGGCGATTCGGCCCGAGCCCACGCCCTGTTCGAGTTGGCTCACCAGACCGCGCTGCGGGCCCGCCAGACGGCGGTGGCCCTGGAGGTCGTCCGGGCGTGGCGGCAGCGGTTCCAGATCGACCTGGTCGCCAACACGTTGATGTCCTTCAAGGTGCTCAACCTCAAGGATCTCGATTCCGCCATACGGAATGAGATCAGCGAGGAGGCGTTGCGGGCGTTCGTTCCGGCGGTCAACGCCGGGCGGCTTGCCGAGGCCGGGCAGTTGCTGGGACACGCCCTCGGATCGGTTCGGGGAGACCCCGGCGAGATGGCTCGGCTCAAGAACGCCACGGGATTGCTCGAACAGATCTCGGCCGAGAACACCGGCGAGGCGGAGCAGAAGCTGAAACTGACTCCCAAGGGCAAAGTCGCCCTGGGCGGCCTGGACAAGTTGCTCAAGCGGATCCGTTTTGCCCCCCTGTTTCGTGATGCGGCGAAACTGAGTTTCGTGCAGCACAGCGGCGACGACCTGGAAGATCTCGGCCGTTCACTGTGGGTTATCTCCGGTGGCGACATCCGGCTCGAGACTCCCGCCCGGGCCGGGGCCAGCGGTTTCTGGGACAAGTCGGCTCCGTTGAAGAACTTCCGTCTGCGGGCGCGACTGTCGGCTGACACCACCACGGGATCGTTGTTGATCGGCGGTCCGGCCAGTGGGCGGTTCGATGGACTTCAACTGGAATTCGCTCCCAGCCGCTTCTGCCAGCTCTATCACCGTGGCTCTCGGATGGCCGTCGCCAGCCCGAAACGGACGCCCCCACGAAGCCCGCTCGGGTGGGACCGGCTGGAACTGTTCGTCCGAGACGGTCACGTCATTGTGCGGCTCAACGGCCAGGCACTGGTCGATTCGGACGTCCCCGGGATGCTCGACGGGTTTCTCGGCCTGGATGCCCGATTGCTGCCGGACGGTCAGCCGGTGGCGCGGTTGAGACTGCTCCGGGTGCGGGTTCGGGTGGAGCAGGAGCGCTAGGGCTGCCTGGCCAACTCGATCAGCAGGTCCGCTCCCGCCTCCAGCGTCTGGTCGTCGACGGCAAACGACACGCGGATGTGAGAGTCGCTGCGGCTGAAGACCGATCCGGGGACGATCAGCAGTCCGCGCTCGATCGCCCGGTGTACGAAGTCGGTTCCGTTCCCGCCGGGCGTTTCCAGGAACAGGTAGAAAGCACCAGCACCGCCGCCGACTTCGAAGTGTCCCGAGAGCCGTTCGACCAGGCGATCCCGTTTCCTGCGGTAGTCGTCGACGTGCTCGCTGATGTCGACCCCCAGTGCGGTCACCCCCGCCCACTGCACCGGGTGGGGTGCACAGACGAAGGTGAACTGCTGCAACTTGATCATCTGCTCGATGATCTCTTCGGGGCCGTGGGCGAAACCGAGTCGCCAGCCGGTCATCGAGTGCGACTTGCTGAACCCGTCGATCACCAGCGTCGCGGGGTTGGTCGATGCCGGTGAATGAAACGGCCGGTCATAGCAGAATCGGCTGTAGATCTCGTCGCTGATCAACGCGACGTCGTTTTCGCCGGCCAGCCGGGCCAGCGCATCGATTGTCCCGGGGTCGTCCATGGCCCCGGTGGGGTTGCCCGGCGAGTTGTAGACGATGGCCTTGGTGCGGTCGGTGATCGCGGCAGCGACGCGGTCGACGTCGACACGAAAGTCGGGGTAGGTGTCGACGGTGACGGCGGTGCCGCCGGCCAGGGTGACCAGGTGCTGGTACATCATGAAGCCGGGGTCGAAAAGGATCACCTCGTCACCCGGCTCGACCATGCAGCACAGTGCCAGCACCAGTCCGCCGCTGGTGCCACTGGTGACCATCACGTGGCGGTTGTCGTGCTGGTAGCGTGAGTCGATCCTCTGCTGCAGGGCCTCGCGAAGCGGCGGGATGCCCGGCGAAGGGCTGTAGCCGTTGTGTCCATCCTCGACCGCGTTGGCCAGGGCGCGTCGGACCGGCTCGGGGGTCGGGAAGTGAGGTTGCCCGATGCTGAGGTCGATCGTCTGGTCCAATCCGGCAGCGAGGTCGAAGATGCGACGAATGCCCGACGCATCGATGTGGTGCATGCGGTCGGCGATCCAGCTGCCGGGGCCGAGGTGGTCTGGTTGGGGCATGGCACCGGGTCGCGCGTCAGTCGCTGCGGGCGAGCAATTGGGACAGGGGGCGGTCGTGTCGATCGAGTGTCCGGAGCAGGTGGGCGACGACCAGCAGCCGGTCGTGGGTGGGAGCGTATTCGCTGCACCAGGTATTGCCGTTGTCGTCGAGACCGATCACGGCGTCGTGGTCTCGGAGGGCCTGCCAGGTGTCGGCACGGGAGGTGCCCGAGAACGACCGCGGTCGTCCCCCGAGTCGGCGGATGGTCGAGGCGATCTCGTCGGGATGACGCTGCGCCAACGCGACGGGTTGTCCGGGTTGGTCGGACAGGATCCCGGTGGCCAGCAGCACGAACAATGCGACCGGGTCGATCGCGGCTCCGGTCTCGTCGCAGAACCGGGCACCGTCCCGGTCGTTGCCCCAGGCGATTCCCACGTCGAAGGCAAAGCGGCCGGTCTGTCCGGAGATCTGGCGAGAGTGGTCGGTCGCGAGGGAATCGAGGTGGTGGAGAGTCCAGGGGAGCGGTTCGAGCAGCCGGTTCAACGAGTCCCGTTCCGGGCCATCCGGTGCGGACAGGCCGATCTCCAGCGGCCTTGAGGCGAGCAGGTGTCGCTTCAGCGTGGCCTGGTAGACCTCGCTGGCCTGAAACGATCGACGGCTGCCGGCTCGCCGCGTCGGTCGTGGATGTCGGTTTCGGGCGGCTGCTTCCCACGCGTCGAGTCCGGCTCCACGTGACAATGGTCGACCGCCTCCGGCGACGGCGTCGAGACCGATCCATGACGGGGGGTGTCCGTCTCCGGTGACGCGGATCCCCGCGTCGGCCTCCAGGTGATCGACGGCGAAGCGGAAGCAGGCGTCGGTGACCGATCCGATCTCCAGGACCCGGCATCCCGAACGCACCAGTGCCGACAGCACTCCGGCCAGCAGATCCCGGGCGGCCGGCCGGGTGTCGTGACCGACAACGACGACCGGTCCGGGCGTGCGGCGGGGTTCGGACAGAAGAGCCCGGGGGCGGTCCCGCCAGCACAACCAGGCCAGGGCGGCCCCCAGGCGATCGGCGTCTGTTCGGGTCAATTCGTTGCGGTGGACCCCTCGCACACCTTCTCCGGTGAACAACGTCGCCCGAGTCACCCGGTGACGGGTCCTCGCCAGCCGGTCGATCGTTTTCCCGGCCAACCCGCCGGTGTCGTCCCGATGGGGACACTCGCGGCACGCCGGGTAGAAGGTGGCCAGTCGCGAGAGATGGATGGATCGCGAGATCGGATGCGTGTGCCCAGGACAGGTGTACTCGAAGGACTCGACGATGACGGGGAATTCGGTTGTCATGGGAGTCGAACGTCTGATGTAATGGGTCCGCCCAGGCGCGGCCGGGCACTGTACTGGCTGTCAGGAAGACGGGTCAATGCGAAAGCACGCTACCGAATTTGTGGGGGCGATCGACGGCCCGCAAGTGCCGCCGGTCGTGGTGTTGGTCGGTAACGAGGAGTTACTGGTCCGACAGAGTGCGGGGGCGATCGCTGGGGCCATCTTCGGAGATGATGCCGATGAGGGGCTGTCACGTCGCAACGGCGACGAGGTTCAGTGGCGGGACATTCGTGACGAATTGGCCACCGTCTCGATGTTCGCCTCGCAGCGAGTGGTGTTTGTGGAACGCGCGGACGAGTTCATCAAGAAGAACCGGGCGTCGTTGGAGGACTATGTCGCCAGTCCGGTCCGGAACAGCGTGCTGGTCCTGCAGCCGAAGTCGTTTCCCGGCAACACGAAGCTGGCCAAGGCGGTGGCGAAATCGGGTGCCGTGGTCGAATGCACCGAGTTGGTGGGCGGGGCGCTGGCCAAGTGGCTGGGGGCGACGGCCAAGGGGCAGCATGGCATCGAACTGACACGCGATGCAGCGGCCCTACTGGTCGAACTGGTCGGATCTCGGCTGTCGCAACTCGAGTCAGAACTGGCCAAGCTGGCCTCATGCTCGTCGGCGACCAGGATCGATGTCGAGGTCGTCAGGTCGCTGGTCGGGGGATGGCAGGTGCAGTCGACATTCGACATGCTGTCGGCGCTGCGTCAGGGTCGGACCGGTCAGGCGCTGGTGGAATTCGGCCGTCTGTACGAGTCGGGTGAACCGTTGCCGAAGCTGATGGGTGGAGTGGCCTATGTCTACCGACGTCTGGCTCGTGCCACCGAGATGGCTCGCCAGGGCAAAAGCCTCAATGAGGCCCTCAAGGATGCCGGCGTGTTCTACAAGGAAATCGACGAGTCGAACCGGTACATGCGGCGGATCGGGCGGGACGCGGCCGAACAGATCCTCGGGCGGTTGCTGGCCGTCGACAAGGGACTGAAGGGGGCCGACGACGCCGGGCGGCTGCCCGATCATCTGCTGGTCGAGCGGCTGTTGGTCCAGTTGGCCGGGGCCGGCTAGGTTGGGGAGCGGATCGGGGCCACTGCGGCGTTGACCCCGGATTTTACGATCTCTTCCTTTGATGCCCTGACGGTGTAAGATTCTCTCGCGCATGGCGAAGAAAAAGAAAACACGGACCGGTACGGTTGGTTCCGACTCCGGCCGGAAGATCGTCACCCGCAACCGCAAGGCGCGACATACTTACGACGTGCTTGAAGAACTCGAGTGCGGAGTGGTGCTGACCGGGAGCGAGGTGAAGAGTATCCGGGACGGGAAGGTGTCGATCGACGAAGCCTATGCGAGGGTGACTGACGGAGAGCTCTGGTTGGTGGGGGCCCGGATCGCCGAATACCCCCAGGCCAACGTGATGAATCACGAGCCGGAACGCCGTCGCAAGCTGCTGGTTCACAAGAAACAACTGAAGAAATTCGCCGAGACGGCTACGCAGCAGGGATTGACCCTGGTGCCTCTGACGGTTCACTTCGTTCGCGGACGGGTCAAGATCGGCTTGGCGATGGCACGCGGACGGCGACTGTACGACAAGCGAGAGAAGTTGAAGGCCCGTAGCGCACGCGAGGAGATGCAGAACGCTGGACGGTAGGACTGGGTGGCAGACGAATTGTCACCAGCTGGTGGAATGCGTGTCCATCAAGCGGTAGATTGGTCTGCTCGGCGAAACAAATAGGAGACGAGAGTCATGAGTGATGGTCGCATTCCGTTGTCGGGCGGTTCCGGGGCCAGTGGTGGTGCGACGCCGGGTCCCGGCCAGTCGGGCGGGGACATTCCAGTTGGTTTGCCGATTGGTGCGGATCTCGAACCGGGTGGGAAACCGCCGGACGACGACGGCGTGTTGGACTTCGCCGCCGACGCCGCCACGGGCGCAGCCGGGTTCGTAGCCGACAAGGCCACCGACGCAGCCTCGGATGCAGCCAAGTGGACCGGGGGAAAATTGCGACGGCTGGTGGGGTTGCTTCTCAGAGGCCTTGTCGTGGTCTTTCTGCCAATTCCCGTAAAAGGCCTGGCAAAACAACAGCTCTCCTACACCTCACCACCCAGAGGTGAAAGTGGTAAACGTGATAAACGTGGTGAACGTGGTGGTGCCCTGAGGTTCGTTCCACAGCAACCGCTGGTTGCGACCATGCACGTGATCTGGATCGGTTGGTTGGTGGGTGCCGGCACGTTGTACAACCACTTGGTCGATGACCAAAACCTCCACTTGTCCGACTCGGTCATCAACGGCCTCGAATGGGTGTGGATCGGTGCGATCTGCCTGACGGTCCTGATGATGGGGCTGGATTTCGGCCGGGTCGCCTTCGGTTTCTTGATTGCGGTGACTGTCGTCGCTGTTCTCAGCGTGTTGTTGTATGAACAGGTTGGTGAAGTCGAGCTCGTGAAGCAGGTGGCAGAATCCCTGAAGAAGATTGACGTTGAACTGGGTTGGGGAGTTCCGATCATCGTTTCCGCGGTGCTTGGAGTTTCCATGATGATCTCAAGCACCTGGCAGCAGTTGAATGATCAGTGGGAAGTTGCTCATCAGGGGAACTTTCTCGAGCATGAGAACTTCGCCGCGAAGGACCTGACCATCCAGAAAGGGGCCAAGACGTTCATTCACAGCTGGCCCTGTTTGGTGAAACGCTTCCTGCTCTTCGGTTACGGTGAAATCGAGGTTCGTGATTCGCGGGGCCAGACGATGATTGCCGAGATCAAAGGCGTGATTGGGGCTTATTTTGTTTCGAACGAGCTGAAGAAACGGTTCCAGACCACCGATGTTGAGTTGGCCATCGTGGAGGAAGAAGAAGAGGAAGCGATTTGAGGTCGAGTTTGGCGGCCGGCGGCGTGGTGAGCCGGTCGCGGTGTCGCGGACTGGTGGTTGGCTGTGGGTACCTGGGCCGGCGCGTGGCCCGGTCGTGGCAGGACCGCGGTTGGGACGTGGCGGCGTTGACCCGCTCGAGCGAACGAGCCCAGGACCTGGAGCGGGCGGGTCTGGCAGCCTGCGTCGGAGACGTGACCGATCCCGATTCGCTGGCCGCATTGCCGGCTGCCGACGTGGCGCTGTTCGCCGTCGGCCGTGACCGCGAACAGACCTCGCAGACGACGCGCGAGATTTCTCTGGACGGCCTGCGGAACGTGATCGATGTGCTGGCCGACCGCGTCGATTGCTTCGTGTTCGTCTCCAGCACCGGTGTCTACGGCCATGCCGACGGTCAGTGGGTGGACGAGGACTCGGTGACTGAACCGTCCCGCGAGAACGGGCGGGTGCTGGTCGAGTCGGAGTCGGTCGTGCGGAGCCGGTTCGGCGACCGCGCCCGGGTGCTGAGACTGGCGGGGCTCTATGGACCCGGCCGGTTGATTTCTCGACGCGAGACACTAATGGCGGGGACGCCGTTTGGCGGTCGCCCCGATGCGTGGTTGAACCTGGTCCACGTCGACGACGCGGCGCGGGCGGTCGTGGCCGCGTCGACGGTCGAGCAGGACGGGACCTGGCTGGTCTGCGACGACAATCCGGTGCGTCGCGAAGAGTACTTCGGGCGGTTGGCCGAGTTGTTCGGAGCACCGGCACCGACGTTTGACCCCCAGCGTGGCGGGTCACGGATCGACGGCCTGGGCAAGCGGTGCCGGAACCTGCGGATGAAGAAGGAACTGGGTGTGCCGTTGCGTTATCCGAGCATCGAGGACGGTTTGCCGTCGGCGGTTGGCGAGGACTCCGGTTCCTAGTTGCGGCAGTACTGTGAGGCCCTGGGAGCCGTGTAGGTGACATCCAACTGCGGGGTCCTGAGCCGTCGGCCGCCGTCGGCTCGCGAGTCGTGGGCGGCTTCGAGCAGGCCGCTGACCAGCAGGGTTCGCTCGACCGGATAACCGGGCCGACCGGTGACGATCATGTCTTCGATGTGGTGCGCCAGGCAGGCCGAGTAGGCGACATTGGGTTCGGGTGGGAGCAGGAACTTGGTCGAGAGCACCTGGTCGCGTCGATCGAGGCGGACCGCGGCGGTGAAGTTCCCGACAGCCCCGTCGAGCAACAACAGGGCGGCCTCCAGGCCGTCGCGGTATTCAAAGAGCACCGCCTGGGGTTCGGGAACGATCGACCTCAGGACACCCGGGGCAGCCAGGTCCTGCGTGCGTGCATCGACCAACGTGACTCCCTTGACCAGATCCGCTCGCGAAAGTGCCCGTGCCATCAGGTCGGGTGACCATCTCTTGTGTTCGAGGGCGTTCCAGACGTCGTCTCCGGAGAGGGTCTGCACACGGCGGATCCCGGTCTCGCCCCCTTTCCGGCGTTCGACCAGGCACTGCAGGGCTTCGAGGGCATGGAAGCCGGAAGAGTCGAGCGAACTGCTGCCACAAATGACCACCGCCTCCTCGATCTCGGCCCCGTAGGGGATCTCCATTTCCGGCATCCGCCACGTCACCGGCAGGCTCGATCCGGCCAGCATCGGGAAGTTCAACTCGCGGCTCGCCGCCACCATTTCGTGGGCCTGCGCGAAGCTGTATGAGAGGTGTTTGTCGTTGAAGACAGGAACCGAGCGGCCGTCGCTGCGGAAGACGTCGACGATCTGCGAGAAGAACTCGGATCGGGGGTAGAGTTTCTGACCCTTGGCATTGGATGGGTACTCACCGTGTTCGGCAATCAGCACCACGCCGTCGACAGCCAGTCGCCTGCCACCGCAGCGGAGGGCATCGGGAATGGTCTTGTGGAGTTCGAAGCCGAACTCGCGGGCCCGACTGGCCGACAGGTCACCTTGTGGGAAACCAAACTCCTTTTCTCGGACCTGGCGATCTGACGCGGTGGGTTTCTGGGCGACAAAAGCCGAGACGACCTCGACCCGGGGTTCGTGCCAGTCGCCTTCCCGGGGATACCCGACCAGGAACCGGTCGCCGATGTGCTGACCGTGGCGAAGATAGGCCCACAGCGTGGTGATGATCGCGATCCGCTTCTTGCGGCCGGGTTTCCCTTGGGTCGGTTTCTTCTCGTCCCCGCTGCTGGTGGCAACCAGCGATCCGGCCAGGGCCGTTGCGGCGGTGGTTTCGAGAAACTCGCGGCGGGTTTCGTCGTTGTGGGAATGGGTCATGATCAGTTGCTCCAGAAGGTCGACCGCCGGGTTGGACGGTAGTGGATGTCCAGGTGCGGCGTCTTGAGCCTGGCGCCCTTTCGATACAGCGATTCGACGCCGGCGGCGGTCAGTCCGGTCGTCAACAGGGTCCGTTCGATGGGGTAGGGGGTCCGCCGATCGTGGAACAGTTCCTCGGTGGCGTGAGTCAGCGGATTGAAGAAGTTGCAGACCTCCCGGGGGGGCAGGAACATCTGCACCGAGAGCGGTTTGGGGTGGTCGGTCAGCCGGGCGGCGAAGGTGAAGTCGTGGACCACCCCTTCGATCAGCAGCATGTTCATCCTCAGCCCGTCGCGGTGCTGGTAGCGGTACAGCACCGGCGTGTTTCGGTTCTCGGGGTCCCGCATCAGGCCCTCGATCTGCCTGTCGGTTGGCAGCGTGTGATTGAATCCCTCGCGGGTGGGCACCAGTCGGTGGCTGCGACACAGGCAGGCCCGGAACAGTGCCGGGTCCCAGCCCCCCTTTTCGAACGAGCCGGCTTTCATCGCTTTCACGATCGCATCGACGCCGGTCGCCGCCTCGATCCACTCGACCCCGGTTTCGCCGCCACGACGTCGCTCGACCATCGACTGCATCGCTTCCAGGGCGTGGATGTCGTATCCGTCGACACCGCCGACCGCCACGCAGATGGCCTCCTCGACCTTCGCGCCCAGTGGCATGTCGATCTGGGGCACGCGTCGCGTGACCGGCAGGCTGGATCCGGCCAGCAGCGGAAAATCCAGTTCACGGGCCGTCTCGACCATTTCCCTGGCCCAGTCCCAGTTCCACGAGAGGTGCTTATCGTTGAAGACCGGAACACTGCGTCCACTTTTCCGGAACTCCTCGACGATCTGCTGGAAGAACTCGTAGCGGGGGTAGAGTCGTTGGCCCTTGGGATTTGTCGGGTACTTGCCGTGTTCGCCGATCAACAGCACCCCGTCGATATCCAGTCGCCGCCCACCGCGGCACAATGCCTCGGAGATCGTCGGGTAGATCTTCATCTGCGGGAACATCTTCGCCCGGTCACGGCTGAGTTCTCCGTCGGGCCGTTGGTCGGTGTAGAGTGAGACCAGTTCGATGTCGGGGACGTGGTGGCGGCCGTCCCAACTGTACCCGAACAGGAAGCGGTCCAGGATGTGCTGGGCGTGCGAGTAGCGGCGGACTTCGGTGACGACCGCGGCGATGCGAAGGCGTTTCACGGTGTGGATCCGTTGGCTGGAAATCGGACGACGTTACCCTATCCGACCGGTCCGCGGATCGCACGCGGGGCGAGACACCTTGAGAAAGGTGGTTGCTAGAGGGTAATCTACCGAGTGAAGCATAAGGGAGATTTATACGATGCTGAGAGTACTTGGCGAGCGACGGTTGGCCTGCGACGGCGTGACCCGTCGTGAAGCGATCGGGGTCGGCGGACTGGGGCTCTTTGGCGGTGTCTCGTTGCCGGCCTTGCTGCACGCCGCGAACCAGCAGCAGACCGACCTGCCGCAGCGTGCCAAGAGCGTGGTGCTGATCAACCTCTTCGGCGGTCCGCCCCACATGGACATGTTCGACCTCAAGCCGAACGCGCCGAAGAACATCCGGGGTGAGATGATCGGGACGCCCAGCGCGATTCCGGGGCTGCCGATCTGCAGCCTGATGCCGGGCATCGCCGGGTTGATGAACGAGGCGACCCTGATCCGGACCTATTCGCACAAGTACAACAGCCACAACCCGTACAACGTCCTGACCGGTTTCGATGGCGGGAACGACGCGGAGAACTATTTCGCCAAACGGTCCGACCATCCCAGCATGGGGTCAATCTGTCAGCACCTGGACATCGGTCCCCGCGACGTGCCGCGCTACGTGCTGATGCCGGCTTTCCCCGGTTACGGACAGTCTCTGCGTCGTGCCGGTCCGTACGGCGGGTACCTCGGCAGTCGCTATGATCCCCTGTTCACCGTCTGTGAACCGAAATGGGATCGTAAGGGCAACGGAGACTACGATCCGGTGTTGGCGCACGGGGCACCGCTGCTGCCGTCGTTGGGCGAATTGCCCGCGGTCACCGCCGATCGGCTCGATCGCCGCCGCAGTCTGCTCGAGCAGTTTGACACCCGTTTGCGGGGCATCGACAAGACCGGTTCTGTCGACGGGATGACCAAGTTCCAGCAACAGGTCTTCGGCCTGTTGACCTCGCCCAAGACCCGCGCCGCCTTCGATCTCTCCAAAGAGCCCAAGTCGGTCCGCGACCGTTACGGTGACAACCTGTGGGGCAACAGCACCCTGGTCGCCCGGAAACTGGTCGAGGCGGGGTCGACCTTCGTGACGGTCAACTGGGAGGCGCAACGGGGAGGCCACTGGGACCTGCACGGGAATACGTTCGGAATGCTCCGTGGCCACCTGCCGGTGCTCGATGCGATGGTCACAGCCCTGGTCACCGATCTCAAGGCCAGCGGGCTGTTGGAGACGACACTGGTGGTGGTGATGGGCGAGATGGGTCGCACGCCGCGGATCAACCCGAAGGCGGGACGGGACCACTGGCCGCAATGCGGCTTCAGCCTGCTGTTCGGCGCCGGGATGAAGCGGGGCTGCGTGATCGGACGGACCGATTCTCAGGCCGCCTATCCTGCCGATCGGCCGGTTTCGGCTGGTGACATGGTGGCGACGATCTATCACCAATTGGGCGTTGATCCCTCGATGACCGTCGACGACCTTCGCGGTCGCCCGATTTTCATCGCTCACGGCGGTGAACCGGTCTTCGAGGCGCTGGCCTGAGACGGTTGGTGAGGAGTTCCTTGACCGGCCGGGACGAGGTCATCATACTGTCCCGCCAATTTGACGGCTCGGGGGCCGTTGCGTGGAGGGCGGCCTGGAGCGTGTTGATGGCTGTGTATTCGAAGGCGGAACTGACGGAATTCCGCGAGTTGCTCGAGCGATTGCGGGCGCGGTTGCGCGGTGACGTGCAGCAGTTGACCGAAGAGGCGTTGACCAAGGGAGAGGGGAGTGCTGACTCGCGGAGTCCGACTCACATCGCCGACGTCGGAACCGACAACTACGAACAGGACTTCGCCTTGCGTTTTGTCGAGAACGAACAGGAGACGCTGCGGGAGATTTCCGAGGCGTTGGGACGGATCGACGAGGGGAGTTACGGGGGTTGCGAGCGGTGCCTGGAGGAGGGGAAGACCCAGTCCCAGGCGAGGATCAACAAGCCCCGCCTGCGGGCCATTCCCTTCACACGGTTCTGCATCGAATGCGAACGACTCCGCGAAGCCGAGACACCATGAGCGACGGGGCCGACGACGCGAACTCGCCGCGGACGGGACATTCTCGTGCCGTCGCGGTCTTTGCCACGCTGGCGGTCCTCGGACTCGTCCTCGATCTCTGGACCAAGCACGCGGCGTTCGATCCTGAGTTTCGTCCCGATCTGCCGAGACCGATCGCCGGCGGTTGGGCGATGTTTCAACTGACGACCAGTTTCAACGAGGGAGCGTTATTCGGTGTGGGCCAGGGCTGGACCTGGCTGTTCGCCCTGTTGTCGCTGGTAGCCGTCGCGGGCGTGTTTTTCTGGATGTTCTGGCTGGGGGGCCGTTCGAGCACCTGGCTCACCGTGGCGCTGGGTCTGATCCTGGCCGGGACGATGGGCAACCTCTACGACCGAGCCGGCTGTCACGGGGAAGTCTATCCCGACGGGTCGATCCGGGCGGGGGAGCAACGTTACGCCGTCCGTGATTTCCTGCTGTTCACTTTCGGCGAACCCGAAACGCCGATGCCGATGAGGTACCATTATCCGGTCTTCAACTTCGCCGACGTCTTCCTGGTCACCGGCGCCATCATGCTGGTGCTGAAGTCGTTCCAGGCCGAGGAGTCTGAAGCCGAGGAGTCTGAAGCCGAGGAGCCTGAAGCCGAGGAGCCTGAAGCCGGAGTGGTGGCGGGGGACGCGGCTCAGGACGACCCGGCTACCAGGCCTGCATTGAGTCCCGAAACAGATCCGCCAGATCTTCCCGGCTCGCCTCCCGAGGCGACAACTTCGTGACACGGTGCTGCGGCAGCGTGCCTTCGATCAGGGCGGGAATGTCTGCGTCGGTGTAACCGACGGCCGCCAGGCCGTTGGGCATGTTCAGGGTTCGCATGAAGTGCAGCACGCGGTCGGCCAGCAGTTGACCGGCGTGGCTTCCATCGGCCGGATCGGCGTCGGCGATGTCGGCCCCCAGGGCGCGGGCCGCCTCGAGATGGCGGGCGGGATTCGAGTCGGCGGTGAAGCGGACCACCGCAACGGTGTTGAGGATCACCGAGATGCCGTGCGGGACCATCGGGTGATCGACGGTGTAGCCGGGGGGCTCGAAGTCACGGACCATCCCGGCGACGGGGTAGGACATGCCGTGGGGCAGGTGGACCCCGGCGTTGCCGAATCCGATGCCGGCAATCGCCGCGGCGAGCATCATCTGTTGGCGGGCATGGTCGTCGGTGGGATCGCCGACCGCCAGGGGCAGGAACTCGGCCATCAACTCCAGTGCCCGGATCGCCCACATGTCGCTGATCGGGTTGGTGCCCTGGTAGGCCGGCCGCTCGATGGGTCGGGCCGGCCTGGGACGTTGGTCGAACGGGATCGCGGTATAGGCTTCCAGTGCGTGGCTGAGTACGTCGAGGCCGGTCGAGGCGGCGACGGCCGCCGGCATCGTCCGCGTGTTGTCGGAGTCGACGATACCGAGGGTGGGTTTGAGGTGCCTGTGGGCGATCCCCGTTTTGGCGTGCATTTCGACCAGGTCGAAGATCGCCACACCGGTCGTCTCGCTCCCGGTGCCGGCGGTGGTCGGGATCGCGATCAGAGGTTTCAAGGGCCCCGGCACCGGCCGGCCACGACCGATCGGGGCGTTGACGTACTCGAGAAAATCGGCGGGGTAGGTGGCATAGAGGTTGGCCGCCTTGGCCGTATCGATGGCGCTGCCACCGCCGACGGCGACGATCGCGTCGAAACCGCCGTGGGAGACGAACTCCGAAGCCTCCTGGAAACTCCGGTCGGTCGGCTCGATCGAGACCCCTTCGAACACCTCGAATCCGACACCCGCGTCGTCGAGCGAGGTGAAGACCGTGCGGCCGGTGGGCAATTCGACCAGCGCCGGGTCGATGACCACCACCGCCTTTCCGATCGACATGTCGGCAAGGTCCATGCCGACCTCCGATGTCGTTCCCGGGCCGAAACGGATGTTCGATGCGGCCATCTGGAAGGCGGTGTCGCGGTCACTCATCCTCGGTTCGTCTCCGCCTTGGTCCGCTTCGGTCGTTTGCTGAGGTCGAGCAGCTTGATGTTCTTGAACCAGCAGTCGGCCCCGTGGTCCTGCAGGCCGATGTATCCGGGACGAGGATGGTCCCTGAAGGCGAACGGAAACTTGTGTGGGGTGCCGTCCGGACGGGTGTTCTTCTTGTCGAAACGACCGAGATCGGTTTTCTGGACCTCGATCCCGTTGAGAACCACGCGGACCAGTTGGCCCTGGCATGTCAGTTCGATGTGATTCCATTCGCCGGCTGGCTTCATCGCGTTGCGATTCGGTTTGACCAGGTCGTACAGCGCCCCCGTGTCGTGGTAACCGGCGGTCCGGGTGTCGTCGATGGCGATCTCCAGGCCGTTGAAGCCGACATCCTGGCCGCCGATCTTCTTCAGGGTCCAGGTGCGGAAGAAGATTCCGCTGTTGCACTTGGGGCTGATCTTGAAATCGAGCTTCAACCGGAAGTCGGTCCACAACTGCTTGTGGACCATCATGTAGGCTCCACAACGATGAGGATTGATCGCCGACTGTTCGATCGGCCGGCGGCTTGGCTTGCTGTCGCTGGTCATCCAGCCCTCGAAGCTCTTGCCGTCGAACAACAACTTCCAGCCGGCGTCGCGTTCGGCCGGCGTCAACCGGTTGTCGGCCGCCTGGACCGTCACGGATACCAGCGTGGACAAGACGACCAGCAGACAACGACAGATGGGCAGTTTCATGATCAAGTCTCCATGTTGTTGTCGGCCTCGAAACCGGCGATCGTTGTGGTCGACGCTCGGAGACGGAAGAGCGCGGTGGGGGACAGCGAGTATCCCCGAGAGGATTCGAACCTCTAACCTCTGGCTCCGGAGGCCAGCGCTCTATCCAATTGAGCTACGGGGACATGTGAGAAATTCTCGGGCGACGCCCAGACTCTCGACACGTTGAGGACGTTGTAACGTCGCCACAGGTGGCTTTCAAGCAACGGCCAGTCGACGACAAATCTCACACCGGTCCCAGTCGAACGTTGTCGATTCTCCCGCTATTTTCCGAAAATGTGTAATTCTTACATCCAGTCCGGTCCAGGTCATCAGCTTACAGAGGGGCGAGGAAAGGTCGGTTGTGCGACGGTAAATTGTGGTGAGAGAATGGGTTGTGGAGATCACCGATTGAGGCAGCCGGTGGGGAATTGCTGGATTGGCCGAGTGAGGACCAGCAATTGCTCCAAACTAGAGAACGATACCGGGGGGGGCGATCCGGGGGGAACAAGGAGGTTCCCGATGGTGGTTGGTTGTTTGGTTGGTGACGGTGGTTTCCGGCGGCGTGTGGCGCCGGCCTGCTGCGTGGCCCTGTCGATCGTGTTGTGTTCGACGGTGGTCTCCCTGCCGGCTGTCGCGGCCGTTTCGCGGACACCGAACTTCGTCGTCACCGCTTCGACTCGGACGCTGGCGATCCGCGTGGCGTCGGCTGCCGAGGTTCACCGTCGGGAACTGGCAGTTCGCTGGCTGGGCCACGAGATGCCTCGATGGTCGTCGCCGTGCCGCGTGCTGGTCCGCCCCAATCGACCGCGTGCCGCTGGTGCGACGACCTTCAGTTTTCGCCGTGGAGAGGTCTTCGGTTGGCAGATGACCCTGGAGGGGCCCGATGACGAGGTGCTCGAGTCGATTCTTCCCCACGAGTTGACTCATGCGATCCTCGCCTGCCGATTCCGCCGTCCAGTGCCTCGCTGGGCGGATGAGGGAGCGGCGGTGCTGGCCGAGTCGCCGGCCGAGTGTCGCCGGCAGAAGCAGGCCGTCCGCAGATTGCTCGAGACCGGCCAGCAGATCCCATTGGCGAAGTTGCTGTCGATGTCAGAGTATCCCGCCGACCGCCGCATCATGCTTTCGCTCTACGCCCAAGGCGTCTCGCTGGTCTCGTTCCTTGTCGAGCGGGGGGGACGGGCCAGGTTCCTGGCATTCCTGGATGATGCCGGCCGTCGAGGTTGGGACGTGGCGGTGCGATCACACTACGGGGGCATCTCGATTGAGGCGTTGGAGCGTGAGTGGGTGGCCTGGGTGGTTCGGTCCGCGGTGGTGCGAGTCGTCGGGTGGCGGCCGCGTGCCGGAGGTTCCGCCATAACGATTCTGCGTGGTCAGTCTCCCGAAGGCACTGCGGTTTCCACCTCGATTACCCCGTCATCATCCCGTCTGCCCGGTGATCGTCAAAGCTGGACCTGGCGGGCCCCGGATCCTCGTCGATCGGTGCGGTAGGCCGCCGAGATTGTGGCGTGGACGATTGCCTGCCACGTCGTCGGGGTTAGAATGGCCCCGACTCGGTCTTGCGGACTGCCGGGTGGTGTCCGCGGTCGACTGGAAATGTACGAATTGCTCGGGAGGCGACCGACAAATGGATGCGGAGGTACTGCCATTCGTGTTGTTGGCCGTCAGCGTTCTGCTGTTTGCCGGCGAGTTCTTCGTTCCTTCCGGCGGACTGATCACCGCGCTGGCCGTCATCAGCCTGGTGGCTTCGATCGTGTTTGCTGCGCAGGAGTGGTGGACCGAGTCGCAGGGCTATTTCTGGTCATTTGTCGGGGCTGCGTTCGTGCTGGTCCCGTTGTCGATCGGTGCCGCGATCACTGTGCTTCCTCACACCGCCTGGGGCCGCCGCATGATGCTCGAACCGCCGTCGCCAGATGAGATCGCCGGGTACCAGGACGAGGTGGATTTCCTGTCGTCTCAGGTGGGCCGGGTCGGACTGACCGTCACGGTGCTCAACCCGGGCGGCCTAGTCGAGATCAACGGTGAGCGGATTCACTGCGAGGGCGATGGGATGATGGTGGACCGCGGCGAGGCGGTCGAAGTGACGGCGGTGAGCGGAAATCGCCTGCGGGTACGACCGTCGGATCGCCCGGTGGATGTGTCCGAATCGAATCGGGAAGACCCGCCGCTTGACTTCGCGGAATTCGAGGGTTAAACAGCATGGATGATATCGGGTGAGTCTGTGATGTCGGGCGACTCCGATGTTCGCCTCGGCGCTGGATGGAATTCTGGAGTGAGGTAACCCATGGAAGACGCGAGGTGGGTACTAGTTGTCATTGGCGGGATTGTCCTGCTGATCGGCTTTGCCGTCGTGATGAGGTTCTTCGGCCTGTGGGTCCAGTGCGTGACCACGCGGGCCGATATCAGCTTGTTGCACCTGATCCTGATGCGGTTGCGGAAGGTCAACCCGACGGTGATCGTCCGCAGCAAGATCATGGCCACACAGGCACAGCTCTCGCAGGTCTTCGCCATATCCAGGCAATCACTGGAAGCTCACTACCTGGCTGGCGGCAACGTTCCCAACGTGATTCGAGCCCTGGTTGCGTCCAACCGTGCCCGGTTGAGTCTCGACTACGACACCGCCCGCGCGATCGATCTGGCCGGCCGCGACGTACTCGATGCGGTCCGCACCAGCGTCTATCCCAAGGTGATCGATTGCCCCGACCCGGCCAAGACGACCACTGGGACACTCGATGCGGTCGCCGGCGACGGCATCCAGCTGAAGGCTCGAGCACGGGTCACCGTCCGGACCAACATCAACCAGCTGATCGGTGGGGCGACTGAGGAGACGGTGATTGCGCGGGTCGGGCAGGGGATTGTCCAGGCGATCGGCTCGACCCCGTCCTACAAGACGGTACTCGAGAACCCCGACTCGATCTCCCGAACCGTCCTCGGCCAGGGACTCGAGGCACAGACCGCCTTCGAGATCGTCTCGATCGATATTGCCGATGTGGATGTCGGAGAGAATATCGGGGCCCGGCTGCAGGCCGACCAGGCCGAGGCGGACATGCGGGTGGCCCAGGCCAAGGCTGAGGAACAGCGGGCTTCTGCGGCAGCCCGTGAGCAGGAGATGATCGCGAAAGTGCAGGAGAGTCGGGCGAAGGTCGTGCTGGCTGAAGCCGAAGTCCCTCGAGCCATCGCGGCGGCTTTCGAGAGTCGTAAGCTGGGCCTGATGGACTACTACGAACTGAAGAACGTCCAGGCCGACACCGACATGCGTCGGACGATTGCCGGTCATTCCAGTGACGGCAGCAACTAACAGGCACCAACTCCCACGCTGCCGGTTCAGCGACGGATTCCGATCATGCGATTGTTGGCCGATTTTGGTGAAGTTGTCCCGCTGGTCATCGGGGTCATCGCACTGATCAGTTGGGTTGCCAACAAGATCAAGGAATCCGGCAATGCCAATGCGGCCGGTATGGCGGTGGATCCGGATGAAGTCGCTGAAGGCAATGTTCGTGTTCAGGCCGAAATTGATCGTTTCTTGCAGGAAGTGAGAGGCGGTGGTCAGCCGGCACCGAAGCCGGAGGTCGCCCCACCGGTTGCAGAACCCGCTGCGCCGAAAAAATGGCAGAGGCTCAGCGAGAGACATTCCATCAGTGACCGGCACATCAACTCGCGTATCGATGGTGCCGGCCTCGATGGTGACTTCGACGGTGACTCCGATGAGCGAATGTCCCAACATGTCGATGACGATCTGGGCCATGGCGTCGCGCAGAGTGTGGCGTCGCACATGGGGCCGTCGGTTGGCACCGATGCGGGCTCGGGCATTTCGTATGACGCCAGCGAGTGGACCGCGGAGAACGTGGTCGGGTTGTTGACTTCCCCGAACGGCATCCGTCAGGCGATGCTGGTTCACGAGATCCTGTCGCGTCCGAAGGGACGTCGTGGCCGAAGCGGGCTCTGAATCTTTGTGCCGAGTGCTGTTGCTGGCGGGCGTTTTCGAGGTTCGCGGCAGCACGGCAACGACGTTGCGGCTGGCCGAACGGCTTCCCGAACAGGGCTTCGATCCGTTGGTGGTTTGCAGTGATGCCGACCGGCTTTCGGCGGAGGTGTGCCGGGAGTTGTCGATTCGGCAGTACCGCGGGCTCTCGAAACGGCTCGTCGGCCGACTGGTCGGCCGGCGTCTGCACGCGGACTTCGCCGACCGTCCGCCCGACCTGATCCACGTCCAGTCGCGGCACATGGTCTCGTTGGGCGGGCGGCTGGCCGATGCCTGGGGAGTGCCGATGATTGTCAGCGTTCATGACGTCCTGCAGGGCCAGGACCGAATGGAACTGCCCCGATCGGTTCAAAAAGTGCTGGCGGTCAGCGAGGCGGTGGGGGAGAGTCTGATCGATCGAGTTGGTGTTTCCGCCGACCGCGTGAGGGTGGTGCCCGCCGGGGTCGACGTGCCCGACGTGGAGAGGCTGGTCGGGGTGCTTGAGCCCGATCGTGATCCGAGTATCGGCACAGCCGGGCCGCTGGAGGTGGTCAAGGGACTGCCGTATTTCCTGAGTGCGGCCCAGAAGGTGTTGGCTGCAGGTCGAGATGTCGAGTTCCTGGTGGCAGGAACGGGACCCGAGGAGGACAACCTGAGGCGGTTGGCTGGTGAGTTGGGGATCCGCGACAGGGTGACGTTTCTGCCCGACCGGCCGGATTTCACTGATGCCCTGGCAGCCCTGGACGTTTTCTGCCTTCCGTCGCTTCAGCAGGGACTGGGTACGATCATGCTCGAGGCGATGTCGCTGGCCCGGCCGGTGATTGCCTCGGCGGTGGGGGGCATCTGCGGTGTGATCCGGGACGGCGAGACCGGGCTGGTGGTGCCGTCTGAAGACAGCGCCGCGCTGGCCCAGCGGATGCTGAGCCTGCTGGACGACCCCGTCGCCGCCCGGGCGATCGGCGAGGCCGGGCGACGGGACGTGTTGGCCCGATTCGGGACCGCTACCATGGTCGAAGGGACCGTGGCGGTCTACAACGAGGTCATCGGGCGAGGGGAGGTGTTGAACCAGCCGGGGAAGGACGGAGCGGAATGAAGGCGGAAGTTGTTGCGATCGGCAGCGAATTGACCAGCGGAGCCAAGCTCGACACCAACAGCCAGTGGCTCAGTCTCGAGTTGGCCGACCTGGGCATCCCGGTCGCCTACCACACCACGATGGCCGATTCGCTGGAGGCGATGACCGAGGTCTTCCGGATCGCCTCGGGTCGCTGTGAACTCGTGCTGATTACCGGGGGCCTGGGGCCCACGCTCGACGACATCACCCGTGATGCTCTGGCGGCACTGACCGGTGTGGATCTGGTTCTCGACGACGCCTGCCTGGCTCACATCACCGACCTGTTCGCTCGTCGCAATCGGCCAATGCCCGATCGCAATCGCGTGCAGGCGATGCTGCCGTCCGGAAGTCGGGCGATCGAGAATCCCCGTGGATCGGCACCGGGAATCTGGATGGAATGCGACCGCGGTGACGGGGGGGTGTGCCAACTGGTCGCGATGCCCGGAGTGCCCAGCGAGATGAAACGGATGTTCACTTGCGAAGTGAAGCCACACCTGGTCGGTTCGGGGCAAGTGATGAGACGGGCCCTGGTGCACTGTTTCGGCGTCGGGGAATCCACCGCGGAGGAGATGCTCGGGGAATTGACCGGTCGCGACCACGATCCGGAGGTGGGGATCACCGTGCACGAGGCGACGATCACGCTCAGGATCAATGCCAGCGGATCCAGCGAGGAGGAGTGTGTCGAGAAGATCGAGCGGGCCCGCCACGAGATCCGTGAACGGCTTGGGACACTGGTCTTCGGCGAGGGCGACGATTCGCTCGCGACCGTCGCGGTCGGTGGCTTGATCCAACGGCGGCGGACGTTGGCGACTGCCGAGATCGGGACCGGCGGGGTGTTGATGTCGTGGCTGAGCGATGTCGGTGGGGCGGCGGAATGCCTGGCCGGTGGCCACGTGCTGCCCGATGCCGGCGGCATCAGCCGGGCGTTCGGTGTCGACGACGGGATCGACGGTGAGGGGAACAGCGAGTCAACGGCGCGGGTCCTGGCGACGGTCTGCCGCGATCACTACGGGGTCGACTATGCCCTGTCGGTGGCCGAGTGCCCGGATTACGATCCCGATGATCCCGAGGCCGATGCTCCGACCACCTGGGTCGCCTGTGCCGGTCCCGGCGGCGTCGAGACGAAGTCGCTGACTCTACTCGGTGACGTGTCGTTCACTCGCAGCCGTTCGGCCAAGACCGCCCTCGATCTGCTCCGCCGGATGCTGTCCGCAGATGGCTGACCGGAGGGACCGGTTGGTCAACCTGTCATTGATCCCCCGGGGGATTAGCGAGCATAATGCTCGGATGGGTGAGAAGAACCGGGGTCCGAGTCGTTCTCTGGTGGGGTTGGTGGCGCTGGGGTTCCTGGCGGCGGCTGCCGCCGTGTGGTGGTTCGATCCCGAAGGTCAATGGGCCGAAGGGGCCAAGGGCGGGATGATCCGCATCGGAGTGGTGTTCGTCTGCCTGTGGTTGGCTCTGCCCGGTCGCTTCGGTTCGACTCCCGGCACCAAGATCACGCTCAAGCTGTTCTTCATTGTCGTGGGGGTCATGGCGGCATTCGCCTGGAAGCCAAAAGTGTTCCTGATGCTCCTGCCGTTCCTGGGCGTGATCACCTTCATCGCGGTGGTGTTCAAGCCGCGGACGACTCAACGCTGAGAAGTCGTCTTGCGAATCCGCCTGGCGGTGACCACCGCACGGGCGGCGGTCTTGAGGAACTCGTCCCGTTGCGACCGGGTCATTCCCTTGAGCCGTCCGGCGATCATCTCGACCCATCCCGGTCGTTGCACCGATGCGACGTTCATCATTCTCAGGAACAGGCTGATGTCCCGGAAGTTGCGGTCGGCGACTAAGTTGGTGACCGGTGAGATCAGCTTCGCCACATTGCGGACCGACTGCTGTGGGAAGGCCAGGTACAAAGCGGCCTGGTGGGTCACGAAACGTCGTCCGTCGCGATCCTGCTCGAACCGGTGACGCAGAACGAACAGTCCCTCGCTCTTGATCGGAACCGGCAGCAGGCCGCTGTGCCAGTTGCCGGTCCCACGGACGATCAACAGGTCGTCTGTCCGCAGCAGGATCTCCATCGTTCCCTGCGATCCGTTCTTGTTGTCCACGGTGTAGAAACCCGGTGCGATCTGCTTGAGCTTGACCTCCGAGATGCCCAGGATCTGCCAGATGGCCACCGCAATTTCCGGTCGCCGACGGTAGAACTCGTAGCTGGATGGTTCGAGTTCGATTCTCAGCGCCGGCAGACAGCGAAACAGCGAGCGTTCGGCCAACAGGGTCTCGACCTGCACCCTGTGATGATCCTCGAGCCGGTCGAGCGGGATGTTCGCGGCGATCGTCTTGCGAGCGTCCTCGGACGACGTGGCCGCCTCGATTTCCTCGACTCTCAGCTTCACGCGTCGTGGTGCCTGGGGCTTGTCGTCGGCCCGGGTGAGGCTGCCCGAGAAGAGAGTGACCAGCACGGCGACCGGAACGATCTGCCGACAGGCGGGCCGGTGGCTGATTGAAAATGGCTGGGTCATCGAGCGTCCCTGCTGATGGCCGCCGCCCTCGACCGGTGCAGTCGCGCGCAGACGCCTGTGGTCCGAATCGGTTCATCGACCGCTTGGACTTGATACGTTTCGCGGTGGCCTCACCACCGCGGCACTCACGCATCCCCCGCCGCGTCGCGAATCTCGGTAGAAGACACGTCGCAGCGAAACACGTCAGCGGGGATTTCGCCGAAGAGCGTTTCGCTGCCGCGTGGCAGTTCCAGGGACGAGAGACCCAAAAACCGGTCATCGGCCAGTCGGCCAGCGACGAGGAAACGGCACTCACGATTGGCGATCCTCGCCAGGGCCGCGTCGCGATCATCGGGATCATTACCGTAGAACCGCGGGTCGATCACGCGAATCGCCGTGTCGGCACCGATGACGAATGATGTCCCGGGAAACAGCTCGGCCTTTTCCGCGAACGTCGGTGCCGATGTGATCGCCAACGGATGATCGGTGAACACCGCGCGTCGCGTTTCAATCGTCTCGAAGTCCAACGGTGGCTTGTCGGCGTTGACTGCCGGGAGTTCGTAGTGCACCGGGCCGCCGAGGATCGATTCGGCCGCCCGTTGCAACTCGACATGCCCCTGGTGCCGTGGCGCGAACGAGCCCGAGAGGATGCCGACCGGGGCGACGGGCGGTTCGAGTGACCAACCGCCGTCGACCAGGCTCCAGGCGATCGGTCGGCGTCGATTCCAGACGTCGGCGAGTTCCGGCGAGGCGACGGTGCGACGGGTTTCGAGCCGATCGGCGTCGGTCAACGGAAGTCCCGGACGCTGGTCCACTCCGGCCTCCTCGGCCAGCAACTCGATGATCAGGTCCGCCACCAGGTCCTCTTCTTCGGAACGGCTGCGGGCGTTCTTTTCGAGATCGAGTCGGGCCAGGGTCGTGCTGGAGTTCGTCTGCAGGGCCACCAGTGCCCGGTGGTCGCCCCGCTTGGGTCGGTCCGAGGCGAGCGATGCGGTGGCCCCCAGTCCGAGCAGGTCGTCCGGGGACGCCGGGGTCCGGCCGTCGTCGTCGGACAGTGCGACGGCCCGACCGTGGGCGACGACCGCCATCGCCAGCGCCGTCGTCTCGTCACAGAAACGGTCGGGGCGGCGACCGAGGTACTCGGTCAGCGATGCCGACGAGTAGGGGACCAGGCCCTCGATGACCGTTGCGGAGGCACCGGGAACCGACAGCAGCCGCGACAGTGACCGGCTGCCGCCGCCGGTGATGGCCAGGGTGGCCCGGGTCGGGCTGCCATGGATTGCCGAGATCGTCTCGGTCAGCCGGTCTGTGGGTGTCTGGCTCACGGTTCACCCTTGGTAACCGATTCTCCCGACCTCGGCAACGTCCGGCCAAGTTGTCGGCCACACGAGGCTGCCGTAAGCTGTGACTCGGCCGGCTGCGGGCCCGTCCCCAAGACCCTTCGATCGTGCGATTCGCCATGGACAGCTACACCCTGAGACCGATGGCCGATGACGACAGGTCGGAGGTGGCCGAACTGATCTATTCGTCGATCAACTCGTGGTACAACCGCCACGGCATGCCCGACATCTTCCGCGGCGGGCCGGTGGTGACCGAGGTCTTCTACGACGTGTACCATGCCGTGGAGCCGGGTTGTACCGTGGTGGCCGAAAACGACCGGACCGGTCGTTTGTTGGGATCGTGTTTCTATCATCCTCGCGAACATCACGTGTCGCTGGGGATCATGACCGTGCATCCCAACTACTTCAGGCACGGAGTGGGCAGCGCGCTCCTGCGTCACATCATCGAGTTCACAGAGTCGAACAACTATGGCTCGCTGCGGTTGACACAGAGCGCACTGAACCTCGATTCGTTCTCGCTCTACAACAGGTACGGCTTTGTTCCGCGGTATTCCTACCAGGACATGTTGCTGGAGGTGCCCGAGGGGGGCATCGGCCAGGCCACCCAACGCGACGGCGATGTCCGCGAGGCCGGTGACCACGACGTCGAGGCGATGGCCGAACTGGAAGTCGCCGTCAGCGGGATCACGCGACGGGAGGACTACCGTTACTGCATCGAAAACGACCTGGGGATCTGGTCGGTGTCGGTCTGCGAGAACCCGGGTGGAGGGCTCGATGGCTGGATGATCAGCTGCGGACACCAGGCGATGAACATGCTGGGGCCGTGCGTGGCCCGCGACGAGGAGTCCGCCGCGGCGCTGATCCGTGACGGGTTGAATCGTTACCCCGGGCGAACACCCGTGTTCCTGGTGCCGATGGAAAAGGCCGAACTTGTCTCGCGGATGTACTCGTGGGGTGCTCGCAACTGCGAGATGCACTTCTGCCAGGTCCGCGGTGACTGGCAGCCGTTTGATGGAATCAACATGCCCTCGTTTCTGCCCGAGACCGGGTGAAAAGAATCGACCCCAGGAACACGTGATGCCCGAAACTCCCATCTGGCAGATGACGGCTCTTGAGATCGCGACTGACGTCCGATCCGGTCAACTGTCTGCCGTCGAGGTCACCGACGCGATTCTTGCGCGGATCGAGACCATCGATGTCCACCTGAACGCTTTCTGCATCTCGATGGCCGATTCGGCCCGGGCCACCGCGGCGTCGATCGACCAGCGGATCTCGCTCGGCGAGGATCCCGGCCCATTGGCCGGCGTGCCGATCTCGATCAAGGACAATCTCTACATCGAGGGCGAGCGGACGACATTCGGTTCGAAGTGGTTCGAGCACAATGTGACTCTCGAGGACACCCCGCTGGTGGCTCGGCTGAGACAGGCCGGGGCGGTGCTGATCGGCCGCACCAACAGTCCCGAGTTCGGCTGGAAGGGAGCAACGGACAACCTGGTGTTCGGCACGACGCGGAACCCGTGGAACACCGAGCGGACTCCCGGGGGCAGCAGCGGTGGAGCGTCGGCGGCGGTGTCTTCGGGGATGGGGCCGGTCGGAATCGGCACCGATGGCGGCGGATCGGTCCGCATCCCGGCCGCCTTCTGCGGGCTGTTCGGGATCAAGGCGTCATTCGGCCGGGTCCCCAACTACCCGGCGACGACCGTCGATTCGTTGAGACACAAGGGGCCGTTGACCCGCACGGTGGCTGATGCGGCACTGGTGCTGGACGTGATTGCCGGTCCCGACGACCGCGATGCGTTGTCGCTGCCGGCCGATACGGTTTCCTACAGCGAGGTGCTCGACCAGGGCATCTCGGGGTGCCGAATCGCCTACAGCCCGGACCTGGGTTTCGGGGAAGTCGATCCCGAGGTGGCGTCGCTGTGTGCGGCGGCGGCCGAGCGGTTTGTCGAGGCGGGGGCGACGGTCGAGACCGTGTCGCTGGACTGGCCCGATCCGTATGAGTGCTGGAACATCTACTTCTACGGCGGCATCGCCGGGTCACTGGGTCCACGGCTGGCCGAGGAGGGCGACCAGTTGGACCCGGGCCTGAAGCTGCTCGTCGATGAGGGGGTGAAGCTCAGCGGCGGCGATTTTTCCCGAGCGGCGCTCGACCGTTTTGCCTACTGGCAGCAGGTGGTTGCGCTCTACGACGACTTCGACCTGCTGGTCACTCCCGGTACGGCGGTGTCGGCGTTTCCGGTCGGGCACGACAACGCCCCGCCGATGTCCGGGCAGATGGCGAGGCCGTTGTTGTGGACTCCGTTTACCTACCCGTTCAACCTGACCGGTCAACCGGCCTCGGTGGTTCCCTGCGGGTTCACCGCCGACGGATTGCCGGTGTCGTTGCAGGTGGTCGGCCGGCGGCATGACGATGCGGGAGTACTGCGAGCCAGTCGGGCATTCGAGCAGGTCGCCCCCTGGGCGGACCGCTGGCCCGAACTGGCAACAGCCGATCCGGCCTAGGTGTCGCCGTAAAAGGACTCACCGTCCGATTCGGCCGGCATTGTCTCACCAGCGTTCTCTTCCGACGACGCTGGTGCGGTTCCCTGTCCGCCTGTGAGTTCGACGGTCTTGTAGCCGCCCTGGCTGGTGAAGTACATCATCAGCATCAGGTAAGCCACGCACATCACGATCGGCAGCACCGTGGCGGTTTTCAGGACCTGCTTCTTGGACTCGCCCTGGACTTCGGCGATCGTCGCCTTCTCAGGGACGCTGGCCTTGCTGTCATCGACGCTTCGGTACTCGATCAACCCCAGGAATTCCTTGGGCTCGGCAGTGGCCACCGTCTTCTCATAGATGGCCGAATGGTCCGCCTGGAGTTTCTTGCTGGTGTCGACGTCCTGGACGTAACCGAGCCAGGCAGCTCCCAGCGTGCCGACGCTGAGCATGCCGATGCCTGCGATCATGTTGATGCCCAACGCCCCGCTCTTGGGAAACTGCTCGGAGATCACCCCCAGCGTGGCGGGCCAGAAGAACGTCTTGCCGAGACCATAGAGTGTCGCCACGGCGAAGATCAGCCCGAAGCCGCTGACCGATCCGAGCGAGTACAGTCCGGCGGCGGCCAACGCAGCCGAGATCGCCAGCAGTTTCAATGGAGGCAGTGCGTGGACGATGGGACCGGCAAAGAACCTCAGGACCATCATGATCAGCGACGTGTAGACCAACAACCAGCCGGGGTTGATGCCCACGACGTCCATCTCGCCGGTCATCAGCGGCGTGATCCAACTGTCGGTTCCCAATTCGGTGGTCGCCAGCGGGCACATGATCAAGCACATCAGGAAGAAGACGGGACGCCCCAGTTTCTGGACGTAGAGGGCGAACGGAATGATCAACGCCGCAATCGCAACCAGTTTCGTGGTTGTGTTGAAATCGAAGACCCGGCCAACCTCCAGAACGACCAGCACCACGGCAATGGACCAGGACAGGATGCCCGGCTCCTGCAGCATTTCCTTGAACGACACGCCGGCCTGGACGCGTTCCTGGATGGGGAACGTCCGGCCCAGCAGCATCAGTGCGTAGATGACCACCGGGACCAGTGTCAGCAGCACGATGGTCGTGTAATTGGTGATGTTTCCATCGGCATCCTTGGTGGCGACGCCCATGAAGAGCAGTCCGGCGATGACCAGTCCGCCGGGCCAACCGGCGTGGAGGATGGCCAGCCACTTGGTCTTCTGGCGGGGGAACATCGTGGCCACGACCGGGTTGATCACGGCCTCGATGGTGCCGTTACCCAGCGCACCGATGATCGATCCCCAGTAGAGCATGTCGTAGCCGTCGGCTTTCCAGAGCATCACGGCCTGGGTGATGTGGCAGATGCCGGCCAGGATCATCGCCTTGCCGTAACCGATCCGATCGATCACAAAACTCAGCAGGATGATGCTGACGGCGAACGGCCACAGGCCGGCTCCGAAGATCTCGCCCTGCTGCGTCTTGTCGATGTTGAATTCGGTGCCCCAGGTCTCCATCAGCATGGCCCGGACCTGGAATCCGAACGCGGTTGCGATCAGGGACGCAAAGCAGCCCCAGAAGAGCAACCGGTTGCGACGTTGATTGGGATCGGACGAGCCATCCACCACCGCTGTACTTGCCATCGATCAACCGTCCCGTGCCAAAATGATGAATCCGGAGAAAAGCGGTCGGCCTCGAGATGAAAGCACCCCGGGATCCCTGTTGTTCGGTCATCGTAATCACTCGCCGGGTTGATTGACATCTCAGAGGACAGCAATTCGGTCGACAGTCCGGACCTTGGTGACCGACCGACGAACTGTCATGCCAGCCCGCAGAAAACACTCGAGATGCCCTGGTATTCCTGTGTGAAAGCCGGAATGTGGAGTCCTCTCTCCGGCTGCCGTTTTTCCCTCGTCGGACGGCGTCGACACCTTGCTGGGCCAAGTGCTATCCTGCTCCGCATGTACGCTCATCCACCCATTCCACGCCGCAACTTCGTTCGGCTGGGTCTCGGCCTGGCCGGTGGAGGGCTGATGGCTCCGCCGCCGGTCACCGCGGCGGCGGCTGGACGCCGTCGAGCCAAGCAGGTGCTGGTGCTGTTCGAGCAGGGCGGGGTTTCGCAGATCGATTCCTGGGACCCGAAACCCCAGGCGGTGGCCGAGCACAAGAGCCCGTTCGAACCGGTGGCCACCAGTGTGCCCGGGCTGCAGTTCACCCGGTTGCTGGCCCGGACCGCTCCGTTGGCCCACAAGCTGACGATCGTCCGTTGCATGACCCAGCCGACTCCCGGAATCGGCAACTCGCATCCCAAGGGCTCGCAGTACATCTACTCGGGCGAAGCCCCCGGCGGACCGGTCGAGATGCCCGACATCAGTTCGGTGGTGGCCATGCTGCAGGGCAGCCACGCCAGCCACCTGCCGTCGAACATCATGGTCCCGGGGACCAACGAGCAATCTCCGGCCACGAAGATCGGGTTTCTGCCACCGGCCTACAAGGTGTTCAAGACCGGCGGCAACCCGGCCGACCCGAAGTGGACGGTGCCGAACCTGGGCCTGCTGGGCGTCGACGACGCCCGCTTCCGTAGGCGGACGCGGCTGCTCGATCGACTCAACATCGGCCTGCTCGGGGCTGACCAGGCGCGTGATGCGAAGGCGATGAAGTCGTTGATGACCCAGGCCATCGACATGCTGACCAATCCGGCGACCCGCAAGGCGTTCAACATCGAGGCCGAACCCGAGGCGGTCCGGCAGAGGTACGGGACGGGGATGCGGGGCCGGTGCTATCTGCTGGGTCGGAAGCTGATCGAATCGGGGGTCCGGTTCGTGATGGTCGACGTTCGCGAGCCGCAGAACAGTTTCCGTGACGGGAAACGGGTCGGCTACGGTGGTGGCAACAACATGAACTGGGATCACCACGACGCGATCTACGCCAAGACGCACACCAACATCAAGGGAGGCGGTGCCGGCCGCGGGCGGTGGGGGATCCACACGTGGCCGATGATGGGCAGCACCGACCAGGCCCTCTCGGCACTGATCGAGGACATGGACCAGCGGGGGTTGCTCGAGGAGACGCTGCTGTGCTTCGTGACCGAGTTCGGGCGGACCCCCAAGATCAACAATCGCCAGGGCCGTGACCACTGGACTCACGCCTTCAGCTTCGCGTTCGCCGGGGCCGGGGTCCCGGGCGGGCAGGTGGTCGGAGCCACCGACAAGGACGGGGGCTACATCACCAGTTCCCAGGCGTTCACGATCGAGGACTATGCGGCGACGGTCTACGAGAAACTGGGCATCGACCGCCACAAGCCGATTTACACGCCCGCCGATCGGCCGATCCTGTTGTCCCGTCACGGGCAGCCGATCGGCGAGTTGTTCTGAGCCAGATGACCCGCGGGGGAAACGACGTGTCGAGGAGTGCCTGCCTGGCTGTGATCGCGCTGGCGTTCGCTTCGGCGGCGGTGGTGGAGGCGGCCGTGGAGGTCTATCCCGAGACGGTGCGGCTGGCATCTCGCCGCAGCCGTGTCCAACTGGTGATCACCGCTCGCGAGGCGGACGGTCGCCTGAGGGATGTGACGCACCGGGCGAAGGTGAGTTCCAGTGCACCGGACCTGGCGACGGTGCGGGCAGGCCGAGTGAGCCCGTCGGGACGTGGTGCCGACGGACGGACCGTGTTGCGGGTGGTGTGGCAGGGTGAGACGGTCGAGGTGCCCGTTGTGGTCAGCGGTCAGTCGCGTCCGGACCCGGTGGGGTTCAAGTACGAGACACTGGCGGCGATGACCAAGCAGGGGTGCAACGCGGGCAGTTGCCACGGATCTCCGGAAGGCAAGGGGGGCTTCAGCCTGTCGCTGTTCGCCTTCGATCCGGTCCACGACACCGAGTCGCTGGTCCGCGGCGGCCTCAACCGTCGCGTCAACGTCTTCGCTCCGCTGGAGAGCCTGATGTTGAAGAAGCCGCTGCTGAGAGTGCCTCACGTGGGCGGCAAACGGTTGAGACCCACCGATGCGGCCTTCGACATCCTGAAGAGGTGGATCACCGAAGGAGCCCATCCCGATCACGACGGGGCTCCCGCCTGCGAGAAGATCGTGGTGCACCCGGGGCCGATCCGGGTGTTGGCCCAACCCGATGCAACCCAACAACTCTCGGTGCTGGCCCACTTCACTGACGGCACGATTCGAGATGTCACCCAGTTGGCCACCTTCGACACCTCTCACCGTGATGTGGCCACGATCGACGCCGATGGCCGTGTCACCGGACGGTCTCGAGGCCAGGCGGCAATCACGGTGAGGTTTCTTGAGCACCTGGAGAGCGTCTACTTCACGTTCGTCGAGGAGGTCGAGGGATTCGAGTGGCCGGAGGTGGCCGAGCACAATTTCGTCGACCAGTTGGTCAACTCGAGGTTGAAACTACTGAGGATCGCCCCGTCGTCCACCTGTGACGACGGCGTGTTCCTGCGGCGGGTCTACCTGGACCTCACCGGCCTGCTGCCGTCACCGAAAGCCGCCAGGAAGTTTCTTGCCGAGAAGAAACCCGGAAAGCGGACGAGGTTGATCGACCGTCTGCTGGCGACCAACCAGTTTGCTCGATTCCAGGCCCTGCAACTGGCCGACCTGTTGAGGGTCAACCCGAAGGTGCTAGGAGCCGACCGGGCGAAGTTGTTCGCCAACTGGATCGCCGAGGCGATGATCGAAAATCGTCCCTACGACCAGTTGACCCGAGACCTGCTGACCGCCACCGGCGACACCCGCCTGGTGGCCGAGGCGAACTACTTTGCCGCGATCCCCAAGACCGAGGACGTGGCAGAGGCGACGGCCCAGGTCTTCATGGGGTCGCGGATCCAGTGCGCAAAGTGCCACAACCACCCGTTCGAGAACTGGACCCAGGACGATTACTACAGCATCGGGGCGGCGTTCCATCGAGTCGCCCGCCAGGCCGATCGCATCAGCGTGGCTGGAGCGGGCGAGATGGTCAATCCGCGGTCGGGGAAGGTGATGACACCGTGGGGCCGAAATCGCGTGATGCCCAGGCCGCTGGCCGACGCCGATCGTCGCGTGGCGTTCGCCGGCTGGTTGACCGCCAGGGGCAACCCGTTCTTTGCACGGGCCGCCGTCAACCGCATCTGGGCTCACCTCTTCGGTCGGGGAATCGTTGATCCGGTTGACGACTTCCGTTCCTCCAATCCCCCATCGAACGTCGAGTTGCTTGATCGATTGGCCGCCGAGTTCGAGAAAAGCGGTTTTGACCGACGGCAGATCGTGCGGGCCATCTGCAACAGTCAGACCTACCAGCGGGCGACGGCCACCAATCGCTTCAATCGAGACGACACCACCCTGTGTTCGCGGGCCCCGGTGAGGCTGCTGACGGCCGAACAACTGCAGGACGCCATCGGTTATGTCACCGGGTCGATCAAGACGGTGGAACAGTCTGACGCGGTGGTGGCCGAGAGCCGTCGCGAACTGGAACGTGTCCGCAAGGAACTGCGGACGAAGCGTCCCGAGTGGGAAGCCAAGCTGGCCGAGCGATTGAAGAAAGCAGCGTGGTGGGACGGGGCCTGGTGGTCGGCCGGCACGTTCACTGCAAAGACCCCCGAGGCAACTCACTCGACGGACTTCGGCCCGGAGAAAGACCCCGGCCGGTTCGATGCCTCCCGCGCCTACGGGCCGAACGAGGTCCGCTGGCAGCCACGTCCGGACTGGAACCGTGGCCAACAGGTCAACCTGCCCAAGGGGACTCACCAGGCGATGTATGCCTGGCACGTGGTTCACGCTCGTGCCGAGACCCGCGTCCGGTTGCGGGTCGTTGCCGATGACGGCATGAAGGTGTGGCACAACGGTCAGCTGGTCTTCGATTTTGCTCAGGTCCTGCCCAACGACAAGGAACAGCGTCCCGAGATCGTGCTCAGGCCCGGTGCCAATCGGTTCCTGTTGAAAATCGTCAACAAGGGGGGCGCGTGGCATTTTACGTGGTGGTTGGAACCGACGCAGCCGGATTCGATCCCCGCTCCACCGGTTGCCGACTTGCCCGATGTCTTGGCCGAGGTGCTGATGACGCCCACGGAGAAACGTGCGGCTGAACCGGCAGCACGGCTGGATCGCTTTTACCGAATGCGTGACGGCCGGATCGAGAAACTCCGCGGACGGATCGAGAGTGGCGCCCGCGACCAGTACGCCACGCAGAGGCCGTTTCCCGGGTCAGACGCATTCCTGAAGGCCTTTGGTCAACCCGAACGCAAGACACCGTGCGCGTGTGAACGGTCCAGCGAACCCACGCTGGACCAGGCCCTGCAACTGCTCAACGGACGTGGTGTGTACGACCAGGTCAACAAGAGCGTCGCAAAGTTCTCGAAACTCGAGGACGGAGCGTTGATCGTGGAGCTGTACCTGGTGGCGTTTTCGCGAGTGCCGACTGTCGGCGAACGGGCTGCCGCGACAGAACACCTGGCCGAGTCTGCCGACCGCGGTGCGGCCATCCGCGATTTGGTCTGGGCCGTACTCAACACCCAGGAATTCATTTTTCAGCACTGATGCCCACCGGGGCGATTCCCTTGACGAAGCCGATGACAAACCACTCGACCATCACGCTTGGCCTGGCCCTGGTCGCGGTCCTTACGACTGTCGATGCGGTGGCGGCCGATCCGCAGCCACCGAAGGTGGTCTTCCTGCGTGACGTGGCCCCGATCCTGTTGCGTCGATGCAGTGGGTGTCACGGCGGCCGGGTCAGCCGGGGCGGTTTCCGTCTGCACGTGTTCTCCGAATTGATGCGAGCCGGAGAATCGGGCGAGGCGAGCGTGGTGGCCGGGAAACCCGAGGCGTCGGAACTTTATCGGCGACTTGTCGAGAAGGACCCGGAGGCGCGGATGCCCCGTGAGGACGACCCGTTGTCGGCGTCGGAGATCGGGGCGATCCGGGCGTGGATTGCTGCCGGAGCGGTCTTTGACGGTCAGGACCCCGGAAAGCCGCTGCGCTCACAACTGCCGCCCCGGCAGCACCCGGTGACTCCCGGGGCTTACCCGGTGCCTGTGCCGGTCTTCGCCCTGGCGTTTTCGCCCGATGGTCGTCAACTGGCTGCCAGCGGATACCACGAGGTGACCATCTGGAATCCCGCCGACGGCAAGCTGATCAGGCGGTTGGGCCGACGGCCCCAGCGGATCCATTCACTCGATTGGACTGACGACGGCGGCTCACTGCTGGTCGGGGGAGGGACACCCGGTGAATACGGCGAGCTGGCTCTTGTCGACGGCGCGAGCGGCCGCGTGCAACATCTCTACGGGACCTTCGATGATGTGGTGTTGGGGGCGGCAATCAGTGGCGATGGCAAGCGGGTAGCGGCTGGATCGGCTGGTCACGAGACACGGGCCTGGCCGAAGGATGCAGCCAAACCCGCCTGGAGCAGCCGGGTGCATTCCGACTGGGTGACCGGAGTCGTCTTCAGCGGCGACGGCCGCTTCGTGGTCTCGGCCAGCCGCGACCAGACGGTCAAGGTCCACGATGCGGCCACCGGTGGGCTGTTCACTACGTACAACGGGCATCGCAAGCAACTGGGCAAGTTCACCGGCCGCTTTGCCGTCTACGCGGTGGGTTTCGACGAGGCCGCCGGGCGTGTGCTGTCGGTGGGAGCCGGCAAGGCAATCCGGATCTGGGATCCTGTGAAGGCGAAGTCCGAGAACGGGACGGCGGCCGACATGGAGGGCCGGTTCTTCAAGGCCGGACACACACGTTTCATTGCTCACGGTTTCGGCAAGACCACCTTCGGTCTCGATGCCAGTGACGGACATGCGTGGGCCGGAGGAGCAGACGGGCTGGTTCGCGAGTTTTCGACCGAGTTGCTGAAGACCGTCCGGAGTTACGAGGGGCTGACCGACTGGGTTTACTCGGTCGCCGCCTCGCGGAAGGGTGACCTGGTGGCCGCGGCCGGGTACAGCGGCGAGGTGATCGTCTGGAGCCGCACCGATGGGCGGGTGGTGGCTCGGTTCCTGGCGGCACCGGGTTTGAAGACCGCCGGGCGTTGAGCGTGCCGAAGACCGGCATCGCACCTGCCTGTTCGTGGTCTCGACGTCGGTTTCGGCCCATTTGTTAATCTGGGCCGACTGAATTGACCCTGCCGGTTGTACGGGTTTTGCGTTCGTTTTGGCGGTTGAATTGGTGCAATTGTGCCTATTGGTCGCTTTGTAATGAATGCACGGGTGGCAAAGGGGGGATGTAGACAAGGGGCTGTTTTAGCCTCTCTGCGCAGAGATGAAACCCAGGGATGGGACGATGCATTTGAGATCCTGGTTAGAGGGTCTGCGGACCCGGTTGACTCGTTGCAACTCCATTCGCCGTAAGCGGCCTCCCCGAGCAGGGGGTCCACCGGTCGAGGCTCTGGAAGACCGGACGCTGCTGTCTTCGGTGACGGCAATCGTGTTGGAGGGGATGTTGCAGGTGACCGCCGATTCGGGCGAGGACCTGGTGATCCGCGAGGATCCGTTCAACGCAGGTCGCGTGCAACTGGTAGTTGACGGCCAGGTCGATTCGAGTCTTCCGACCACCTTGACTACGTCGTCGTTGGTCAGCATCGAGATCATCGGTGGTGAGGGCGACAACCTCATCGACCTGACCGCGATCGACTCGACGGTATTCACAGCCCTGACGTCGATCGACGTTCGAGCCGGCGAGGGTGACGACGAGGTCTTGGCCAGTGCGGACCTCGACGACGTGATCGACGGTGGTCACGGTTCCGACACGTTGACCGGTGGTGGTGGTGACAACGTGTTGTCCGGCGGTGACGGCGACGACCTGATTGACGGCGGCCTCGGCAACGACCAGTTGAACGGCAACGACGGCCAGGACGTGGTCAGCGGCAACGACGGCGATGACACGCTGTCCGGTGGTGACGGCCAGGACACGCTTTCGGGCGATCTCGGCAATGATCGTGTCGACGGCAACCACGACACAGATGTCATCCACGGTGGCGCGGGCAACGACACGATCAATGGTGGCTCGGGCAACGACACGCTCAACGGCGACCTCGGCGACGACGTGCTGCTCGGTGGCGCAGGCAGCGACATCGTCTCGGGCGATGACGGCTTCGACAGCCTGTTGGGCCAGGGTGGAGCCGACACGCTTTCCGGTGGAACCGAGCACGACACGATCAACGGTGGGGCGGGCGACGACCTGTTGCTGGGTGAGACGGGCGATGATCGGCTCAACGGCGGCAACGGTGCCGATACGCTCGAGGGCGGTGACGGCAACGACAGCCTCTTCGGTGGACCCGGTCGCGATCTGCTCGAGGGCAATGCCGGCGAAGACGTGCTGCGTGGCCAGGGCGGTGCCGATGTGCTCTTCGGTGGACTCGACGCCGACCACATGGACGGTGGTGGTGGCAACGACCTGGTCGATGGTGATGAGCAATGGACGCTGACTCTCAGTGACGCCACGGTCAATCCCGAGGGTGACGATGACAGCAGCGTCAGCATCTTCACCTCGGACTTCGAGGACGGGATGCCCCTGGAGTTCATTCATGACGCGGCCGTGGCCGGCCTGGTCGATGTCCAGGGTTACGATGGCCTGGGCAACGACGTCGGCAACACCTTCTCGGGATCGTTCCTGCAGAACACCAGTGGCGGGACGGCATCCGAGCCGGGCAGTGTGGCCCCCCAGCCGATCACGCTCGTGCTCTCCAACCTGCCCGACCACTCCAGCCTCGATATCAACTTCCTGCTGGCGATCATCGAGAACTGGGACGGCCACACATCTGCCGGTGACGCCCAGGGCGATCCCGTCGACTACCCCGACGTGTTCAATGTCGCGGTTGACGGCGAACTGGTCTACAGCGTCGCGTTCGACCAGCAGCTAACCGACGACAACTACGACCTGCTTGCCGGTGACGCCTACGCACCACAGGACGGCGTCGAGCTGGAACACAACCGCCACGACCTGTTCACGCCGTTCGGTGGCAATCACCCGATCTACATCAACGATTCCGCCTGGGATCTCAGCCTCGATTCGAACCTCGATGCGATTCCCCACACAGCCGGTACCGTGACGATCCAGTGGTATGCCGGTGGAGACGGGTACCAGGGCGGCGATGACGAATCGTGGGCGATTGACAATGTCGACGTGGTGCTCAACGGCCTGACCGACCGGACCGATGCCACCTTCGTCGTCACGCTTTCGCGGCCTCAGGAACAGGCCGTCTCGGTGACCTATTCGACCCAGGACGGCACCGCAACGGCCGTCACCGAGGACTACCTGCCGACGGCCGGAACGCTGGTCTTCGCGGCCGGAGAGGTGACTCGGACCATCAGCGTGCCGGTGCTGGGTGACACCGAGGTGGAGGCGGACGAGACGTTCAACGTGGTGCTCTCGAGTGCCAGGGGTGCACGGATCACCGATGGGCTGGGGACCGCGACGATCGTCGACGATGACTCGGCGACCCTGGGCCTGGCCATGCCGATCTTCGCGCCCGGAACTTCCGACGACTACATGCGGAACATCCTGGATCCGGTTCTCGCCGAGTACGCCGCCCGGTATCGCGTTGCTCCGAGGTGGAGCACCACGGCGACCGACGGCAGCGGGTTGCAGCAGGGTGATTCGACGACGTTGACCTGGAACATCGTGCCGGAGGGCACTCCGATTCCGGCCCTGGGCGGCATCAGTGGCGAATCGAGTGCCAACAGCGATCTGATCGATCGACTGGACACGATCTACAACGAAACCGCCACTGGTCCGGACATCACCAACCGGACCTGGTTTCCGACCTTCTCGTCGATCTTTGATCGCTGGGGCGAATTGTCGGGAATCACGTTTGTCCACGAACCCAACGACGATGGTGTGGGGTTCGCTGCGAACAACTCGAATCCGGGTGTGCTGGGTGTGCGAGCCGACCTGCGAATCGGCGGCCACTCGATCGACGGCAACTCGAATGTCCTGGCCTACAACTTCTTCCCCAACATCGGGGAAATGGTCATCGACACCAATGACACCTTCTATGACAACACCGCGAACAACTCGCGGGCGCTCCGCAACGTGCTTGGCCACGAGAATGGGCACGGGCTGGGCTTCAACCACGTGATCCCGGTCAATCAGACGAAACTGATGGAGCCGATTGCGTCGACAGCCTTCGACGGGCCCCAGTACGACGACATCCTGGCCGTGCAGCGGAGTTACGGCGACTTTTACGAGAGCGGTTCAGGGAATGACACGAAGGGGAACGCGACTGATCTCGGCCTGATCGAGAACACGACCCTCGTGGTCGGTGGCGACACGGTGACACAATTCGACGGAGACGCGGACGGCGCGGTCGACAACCCCGTCGAGTTGACCCAGTCGGCCTTCGTCAGCACCGACGGGACATCCGACATCGATGTCTACAAATTCACCACTCTCCAGGGGGCCTCGCTCGACCTCGTTCTGCAACCGGTGGGACCCACCTACGACGAGGGTCCTCAGGGGGGCAGCGCGTCGGCGTTCGATGCCGCCAACCAGGCCGATCTCACGCTCGAACTCCTCGACACCAACGGCACCACGGTGCTGGCCGTGTCGAATGCGGGGGGCGTTGGTGCAGGCGAGGCGATTGCCGGGCAGGTGCTGACGACCGCCGGCGACTACTACGTCCGGGTGACCAGTGCCACTGACCTGGTCCAGACCTATCAGCTCGATCTGACTCTTACCGGCGGAACCAGTGAACCGGGCCCGCCGGGACCTGGTCCAACCGGTTCGGGTCTCTCCGGTGACACGATCCTTGGCAGCGGCGGCCAGGACACTCTGGTCGGTGCCGGCGACAACGACCACATCAGCGGCGGCAGCGGTTCCGACGTGCTCAAGGGGAGCGGCGGTGACGATTCGCTGTATGGCGGTGGTGGCAACGACCAGGTGTGGGGCGGAACCGGACATGACCTGTTGCAGGGCCAGGGCGGGGTCGACTCGTTGCACGGTGATGCCGGCGACGACCAGTTGATCTGGCGGATAGGTGACAGCTCAGATCTGCTCGACGGTGGTCTCGGTGCCGACGTGGTGACAGTCAAGGCGGACAGCCGCAACAACCAGATCAACGTGTTGCAGAATGCCACGTCGCAGTTGCAGGTCTCCGACGGCAGCGGAACGATCACGATCGAGGACTCGATCACGCGGGTGGTCATCAATGCCGGTGCGGGACGCGACGCGATCACCATCGGCACCGTGGACCGTGTGCCGACGGTGATGCTGACGATCAACGGGCAGGGTGGCCGCGATACGATCGACGCCGGCGGGCGAAATCTCGGAGCGGTCCGGATGCTGGCAGTCGGTGGTGGTGGCAACGACACGATCGTCGGCAGCGCCGCAGACGATTCGCTGCTGGGCAGTGACGGGGCCGATGTGGTCACCGGCGAGGGCGGCGACGACACGCTCCTGGGTGGGTCTGGCAAGGACAGCCTGTCCGGTGGCGACGGCGACGATAAACTGCTCGGTGGAGACGGCAACGACACCCTGCTGGGCAATGACGGACGAGATGATCTTGACGGCGAGGCCGGTCACGACATGCTGACCGGGCACGCCGGTGACGATTATCTGAAGGGGTCGGACGGCAACGACCGGCTCAACGGGTCCAACGGCAACGACCGCCTGGACGGTGATGCCGGCCGTGACAGCCTCTTTGGCGGCGGCGGCGACGATACGCTTACCGGTGGAACTGACAACGACTTCCTGGTCGGAAACAGCGGCGATGATGTGATTCTGGCTGGCCACGGCGACGACCGGGCCAGCGGTGGGAGCGGCGCCGATTCGATTCTCGGCGACGACGGCTCTGACACTCTCGATGGCGGCAGCGGAGACGACCTCCTCGCCGGAGGTAACGGCAGCGACCGGCTCAATTCCCGTACCGGTGACGATACGCTGCTGGGCAGTGACGGCGAGGACTCGTTGTTCGGTGGTGGCGGCAGCGACCTGCTGCTGGGCGGCGACAACGATGACTTCCTCAACGGCCAGGGCGGCACTGACACGCTGGCCGGTGGGCTGGGCAACGACGTGTTTGGCTCGGCCGGAGCCGATGTCATCAACGAGGCCTTCAGCGAGGACGCGTTTGCCGCGCTGCTGGATGACCTCGACGCGGTGTAGTCACCTGCTACAGCGACGCCGGTGGGGACGCCGGTGGCACGGTGGCGTCCAGGTAGATCCGGTGCCAGACCTCCAGGCACAGCAGGCACCACAGCCGGTAACTGTGGTCCCAGCGGTTGCTGACATGTTCGTCAACCAGTTGTCGGACCGCCTCGGGGCGGAAGTGGCCACGCGAGACGGCCACGGGGTCCAGCAGCACATCTTCGAGCAGCGGCCGCAGCTCGTTGCGGAACCAGTGATCCAGCGGCACGCCGAATCCCATCTTGGGTCGTGACCGGATCTTCTCGGGCAGCAGGTCGCCGAACGTCTCGACCAGGATCGTCTTGCCGCGGGATCCCTGCCGCTTCAGAGACATCGGCATCCGGGCGGCGAGTTCGACGACGTGGTGGTCCAGGAGCGGGCTGCGGCACTCGAGACTGTAGGCCATGCTGGCGATGTCGACCTTGGTCAGGATGTCGCAGGGAAGGTAGGTCAGGACATCCGAGCAGGTGGTGCGAGTGACAAAGTCGCGGTCGGGGCATTCGCCGTAGGCGTCCAGCAGGAACCCGGCCGCATCATGCTGTCCGAGCCGATCACGGAACTGGTCGGTCCAGAGATCGTTGCGGCGGTTCGAGTCGAAGATGCTGACCCACTTCAGGTACCGGCGTTCGGGAGAATCTCCCAGTGCCTCGGCAAACCGCTTGGCCCGTCTCAGCAGGGACTTCTGCCGGGTCGAGGCCGGCAGCAGCCGCCACGCCGGCGAGGCGGCCACCGCACGCAACGGGCCGGGCAGACGGTCAATGCGACCCCCCAGTGCCACGGCTCGATAACGGTCGTAGCCGGCGAACAGTTCGTCGCCGCCGTCGCCCGAGAGTGCCACGGTGACCTCGCGGCGGGTCATCTCCGAGAGGTACATGGTCGGGATGGCCGACGAGTCACCGAACGGCTCGTCGTAGTGCCAGGCGAGCCGCGGGAGGATTTCCAGTGCCCGGGGTTCGACGACCGACTCGTGGTGAACCGTGCCCAGGTGTTCGGCCGCCATCCGCGCGTAGTCCCGTTCGTCGAACTGCTCGACGGGGAACCCGATCGAAAAGGTGTGCACCGGGTTGTCGCTTTGTTGCTGCATCAGCCCGGTGACAATCGTCGAGTCGATGCCGCCCGAAAGGAATGCGCCGAGGGGGACATCGCTGCGGAGCCGCAGGCGGACTGCCTCGGTGAGGGTCTCCCGCAGTGCTTCCTGCCACTCGCGGCGGCTGCGACCTTCGATCGGATCCTCGAAACCCGGCCGCCAGTACCGCTGGACCGTCAACCGCCCGTTCTCGTAGACGGCCCGGTGAGCCGGGGGCAGCTTGCAGTAACCCGACAGCATCGTGCGGGGATGCGGGACGTACTGGTAAGTGAGGAACTGGTCGAGCGAGACGGGGTCGAGTTCCCGCGGGGCACCGGGGACCTGCAGCAGCGCCTTCAACTCGCTGGCGAACAGCAACCGGCCGGGATCCTCGCGATAGACCAGCGGTTTCTGGCCCATCCGGTCGCGTGCCAACAGCAGCCTCTGCCGCCGCACATCCCGTACGGCCAGGGCGAACATCCCCCGCAGGTGATCGAGGCAGTCATCCCCATATTCTTCGTACAGGTGGACGATCACCTCGGTGTCGCTGCTGGTCGCGAACCGGTGGCCCCGTCCCTGCAGTTCGTTCCGCAGTTCGCGGTAGTTGTAGATCTCGCCGTTGAAGACGACCTGCACCGATCCGTCCTCGTTGGCCAGCGGCTGGCGGCCCGAGTCGAGGTCGATGATCGAGAGCCGTCGGTGGCCGAGTGCCGTGTTCGAGTCGAACCAGGTTCCCGACTGGTCGGGGCCGCGATGTGTCAGCACGCCGGTCATCGCATCGAGCGTGGCCGCGTCGATCGCGTGCTGCGGGTCGGTCCAACTGGCTCCGGCGAATCCGCACATGGCTTCAGTTGTCCCCCCCGGCAGAAGAACCCGGCAGGACCAGGCGGCGGTAGAGGCGGGCATGCGCGTCGACGGCCGACCGAACGCTGAATTCCTCGAGCATCCTCTGCCGGGCTGCCCGGCCCAGGACCCGAGCCCGCTCGGGAGCTTCGATCAGGCCCGCCGTGCAGCGGGCGAATGCAGCGGCGTCGCCGACGGGGACCAGGTTGCCGGTGACCCCGTCGGTGACCAGTTCGGCGTTGGCCGGGATGTCGCTGGCAATGACCGGCAGCCCGGCGGCCATGGCCTCCATCAGGCTGTTGGATTGTCCCTCGAAATCGCTGGCCAGCCAGGCCACGTCACTGGCCGCCCAGATCGTTGCCACGTCGTCACGGTGACCGGCGAACCGGATCCGCCGGCGACATCCGGCCTGTTCGGAGAATTGCTCGAGCCTGGACCTCTCGGGACCATCGCCGACGAGCAGCAGGTGAGCGGTCGGCGCGTGATGCCCGAGCAGTTCGATCGCCCACACCAGGTCGTCGAGCCGTTTCTGGGCCGCGAGCCGGCCGACGCAGGTCACCAGGGTCGCGTCGACCGGCAGGTCGAAGGTGCTGCGGACCTGGCGGCGGAGTTCGTCGATCACGGAGTTGGAGTCCGGATCGGCAACCGGCACGTCCGCGGCATCGATGCCGTTTCGGATCACTTCGATCCGTTCAGCCGGAACGCCCACCGATTCGTAGAACTCGGCGACACTGCGAGAATTGGCCAGGAACTGGTCGGTCCGGGCGACCAGGTGTCGGTCGAGCCACAACTGCCAGCGGCTCTTCCAACTGTCGACGCAGCGTTCGGAGGTGACGACTCGGGTCGAGGGACTGACACGACGGGCCAGGCGGCCATAGGCATTGGCGGCGAACAGCCAGGTGTGCAGGAGGTCGGGGCGGTTCTCGGCGAGGTGGCGTTTGAGCCGCCCGAGGGCCGCCAGGTCGATCCGGTGCCGCTTGCCGATGATCGTCAGCGAAATGTCATGTTTGGCCAGGGATGCCTCGAGTGGTCCGCCACGGGTCAACGCGATCACCTCGACCCGGAATTCCTCGGACGGCAATCCGCAGGCCAGCGCCACCAGTTGTTTCTCGGCACCCGACCGATCGAGTGTCGGGATCAGCAGCGAGACGGTGATCGGTGAGGAGCCGGTCAAAGGCGGGAAAGCTCGGGGTTGTCGAAGTGTGGCCGGGAGTATACTGAAGGAGTCGGGTCGGGGGAGCCTCGTCCTGTTGCCAAAGCGGTTCTGGGACCGTGCGACAGGTCCCTGGAGTACATACGTCCGCGATGCTGATCACGGTGGAAGACTGTCGGCTGGAACTGGTGCAGGGAGACATCACCGGCCAGGAGGTCGATGCGATTGTCAACGCGGCCAATTCCGAATTGGCAGGTGGAGGTGGAGTGGATGGAGCGATTCACCGGGCGGCAGGGCCATCGCTGATCGATGAAACATCTCGCGAGTTTCCTGCAGGATGTCCGACCGGGTCTGCCGTGCCCACCTCGGCCGGTGACCTGCCGGCCCAGTTTGTCTTCCACGCGGTGGGGCCGATCTGGCGAGGCGGCGGGGAAGGTGAGGAGGACCTGTTGCGGGGATGTTACCGCCGGTGCCTGGAATTGGCCGTTGAGCGGGGGCTGGAGAGCGTGGCCTTTCCGGCGATCAGCACCGGTGTCTACGGTTACCCGATCGACCTGGCGGCCGAAACGGCCCTGGACGAAGTCCGCCAGTTCCTTGAGGCGGCTGGGCGTCCATCACTGGTGCGTTTTGTCCTGTTCAGCGAGGGGCACTTCGGAGCACATGCCCGTGTGCTGGAAGAGATGGTCGGCTGAAGAACGATGATCGAAGCCGAACACCACGAATTTGTTGCGTCGGATGGTCGCCGGCTGGCCTGGCAGCGGTGGTCGGCCTCGCCGCGTCCGCTGCGGGGTTACGTGGTTGCGTTGCACGGGATACAGAGTCACGCGGGATGGTACGCCCATTCCAGTCGAAGACTGGCCGAGTCGGGATTTGAGGTCTGTTTCCTGGACCGTCGTGGCTCGGGCCGCAACACCGAGTCCCGAGGTGACGCGGCCCACGCCGACCGGCTCGTCCATGACGTGACCCAGTTCCTGGCCGAGATCCGGCACCGCCGCAACCGGGAATCACCCGGCAGCCCGGTCGTGCTGCAGGCGGTCAGTTGGGGCGGAAAACTGGCCACCGTCGTCGCGGCCCGACGGCCCGAACTGGTCGATGCGCTGGCATTGCTGTATCCCGGTCTCAAGGCACAGGTTCGACCCGGCTGGTGGTCTCGGGTCCGCCTGGGCCTGGCCGAACGGTTGGACATTCGAGACAAGTTGGTCGAGATCCCCCTGCAGGATCCGGCGCTGTTCACCGGAGATCCCGGCTGGCAGCAGTTCATCCGCGATGACCCGCTGGCGCTCCGCGAGGTGACATCCGGGTTCCTGTTGGCCAACCTGGAACTTGACCGATGGATCGACCACGCCGTGACCGAGATCGCCTGCCCACTGCTGCTGATGCTCTCAGGGGGTGACCGGATCATCGACAATCCGGCGACCCGCAAGCTGTTCGAGCGGTTTTCGTCGCCGAAGAAGCGGTTGCTGGAATATGACGAGGCCGAGCACACGTTGGAGTTCGATCCATCCCGCGAGCGGTTCATTGCGGATCTGCTCGGATGGCTTGGCGGGTTGGTTGCCTGAGGCCAGGCCTCTGGCGACCGTGGCCACCGGAGTGATAGACTGGGCCGACCGGCGGGATGGAACGGGAACCCGCCGGGGTGTCCGGGAGAGCGAGAGATGAACCGTTGGCTGACATGCCTGGGCGTGGTGGCGGTGTCCGGGGTGGCGGTGGTGGTGTGGTCGGCCGAGTCGGGGCCGCTGCGCAAGACTGCGAAGGCACCGGCGGCAAAACGTACGGCGAAGCCCGTGGCGTTGAACCCCCAGGGAACGGTGTTGCTGGACCGGGCCGGCAAGCGATTGCTGCTCAAGGCCAGCGTCTGTGCCCGTGACCGGGTTCTCGAGATGCTCTGCTGCCTGAAACGGACCAAGGAACACGAATCGATCCTGACAATCGATGCCCGTGCCGCGGTGATCCATGCCGGGTTGTTGGCGCTGGGAGCCCGCCAGGGGACCGCGGTGCGTCACTACAAGGAGGTCGCACCCGGGAAATTGGTTCCCGACTTCAAGCCCCCCACCGGACAGCGGATCGAGATCTACCTGCAGTGGAAGGACAAGAAGGGAACCCCGCGGCGAGTACGGGCTCAGCACTGGGTTCGTCGAGCGACCCAGAGATATTTCAGTGCACCGCTGGTCAAGTTGCCCACCGGAGTCGTGTTGCCCAAGGAGCCCGAACTGGTCTTCGATGTGAAGAACAAGGAACTGGTCTGGTTCGGACCAATGAAGCCCGCTCAGCGTGACGTCTTCCTGAAGCTCAGCAAGGACGCCGTCTTCCGGAAGGCGGTGACGCGGTTGTTCGGCGAGAGCCAGCCGACCGAGATGCGGGCACACTGGGTGTTTGCCGGCAGTGGTTTCATCGTCGACATGCAGACGAAGAAGAAGAAGTACCTGGCCGAAAACGGGAACCTGATCTGCGTGGCCAATTTCCCCTCTGCTACGCTCGACATCGCCCAGGCCAGCAGTGACAAGGGGTCGAACCTGTTGTACGAAGCGTTCATCGAACGGATCCCGCCGATCAATACGGAAGTGTGGATCGAGTTGATCCCGAAGAGTGGTCCGGTTGGGAAGACCGCGCCACCACCGCCCCCGAAACCGCGTGGTTTGCCGCGCTGAGTCGGCCCCCGGGTGTGAAACTGGATAAACGGCGGTGATCTCCCGGGTTCGACCAGTCAGGTCGTCCTTCCGACGCCACGGGTTCACGCCGGACGCTCGCGTTGATCGCCGTGGCGCGGTTGTTCTTGCCGCCGACTTCGGGCTGGGATCGGGTGGACACCGGTGTCGATCTACAGAAGACCGACTTCCGCAGATTCTCACCGCAGGTGTTCCGATGTCCAAGGTGTTCCAGATGTTCCCGGTTCGACAACTGTTCTGGTTGGTCCGCAGGTTGTGGATGCTGATCCGGCTGGTGTTGTTTCCCGTGACCTGGTCGGTCTCGATGGCGTTCCGTCCGTTCCGCCTGGCGTACCGGATCACCGTGGCGCAGCTCCCCAACGTGCTGGCCGCTGCGATTGCGGTTGTTTCGTTCGGTTTCATCTCGGCCAACTTCGGTTCGACGATCACCGACGCGGATTGGGTCGAAGACACCGACGGGGTGCCGGCAGTGTCGTTCGATCTCGGTGAAGATCTCGGCGAGAGCGTCGACTTCGGCGGGGGCGTGGACCTGGGTGACGAAGCGGACTTCGGTGACGAAGCGGACTTCGGTGACGAAGTGGACCTGGGTGACGAGGTGGATCCTGGCGAGGATGTCGCACTGGGTGCTGAGGATGAGTTGGAAGATGGTGTCGAGGTGGTGAGACGGTCGATCGATGGCGCGTCGGCCCGGATGGCACTGTTGATGAACGTGCTGATGCTCGAAAAGGCCGAGGCGGTGCTGGCCGGGTTGCCCGGCTACACCGCGACCTTCAGTAAACAGGAGGTGGTGGCCGACGAGTTGACCGACGAGCAGGTGATGCAGGTCAAGATCCGACACGAGCCGTTCTCGGTCTACATGAAGTGGACCACCGGTCACAAGGGCCGTCAGTTGCTGTACGTCAGGGGTCAGAACGAGAACCGAATGCTGGTCAAGCTGGGGGGCTGGAAGAAGAAGTTGCCGGCCCTGAAGCTCGACCCCTCGGGCTCGACGGCGATGAAGGAATCGCGGTACCCGATCACCAGGCTGGGCCTGCTGGAACTGGTTCGCGAGTCACTGGCGATCCGCCGCGGTGACCTGGAACGGCCCGAAGGCGTGCGATGCCGGTTGAGCGAGAACCAGGAGTTTGATGGTCGGCCGTGCTACGGGTTCGTCGTCGAATACACCGGCCCGGGGGCCTCGAAGAGATATCGAAAGACCGAGATGCTGATCGATCGCAAGCTGGGCGTGCCGGTGGTGGTCCGCAACTACAGCTGGCCGGCCGTGGGCACCGATGCCGCCGATCTGGATGCCGCGACGCTGCTGGAGTTCTACACCTACCGGAACATCAAGTTCCTGAGCGAGGTGGCCGGTGGCGACTTCGATCACGGGAACAAGGCGTACCGGTTCTAGGGGCGGTTTGGCTCTCGAGTCGCTACAGCCTCAGGTGAGCGATCGCCTCGGTGGCCGACTGGATGTAGCCGATGTAGAACGGGCCGAACTTTGCGTAGCGGGCCGAGGCCTCGTCGAACCGCATCGTGTAGACGATCTCCTTGATGTGCTCGGGAGCCCGTCCCCACAGCGTGACGCCCCACTCCCAGTCGTCGAAGCCGGTCGAAGCGGTGATCAGCTGGCTGACCCGGCCGGCGAACTGGATTCCGCTGGTGGCGTGTTCGGCCATCAACTTGGATCGTTGCCCGAACGACTCGGTGTACCAGTTGGCCTGCGGGTGCCGGATCTTGGTCATCGGGTAGAAGCACTGGATCGGCAGCTCGGGGAAGTCGGGGTAGAGCCTCTGCTGGTTCATTGCCGGAAGTCGCCCGGCGTAGGCATTCAGCTTGGCCTCGAACGTCGGGTCGTCCTCGGCCAACCCCTCGCCCTTCAATCTCTCGGCGTACTGTTCGGCCGTGGGCACGTATTCGGAGACCTCGGTGATCGACACGAACGACCACGCCGGCTTCAGGACCGACCCGAACGTGGTCGAGCGGACCGCCTGCTTCACGCGGTCGATGACCAGCGGGTCGGGGTCGAGCAGCATCAGGCCCAGGTCGGCACGGTGTCCGGAGATGACCGAGACCTGCAGTCGCTCGGGGGCTCCATCGGCCCCGGGGTCGAGAGCCGCGGTCAATTCGTCGCGACCACGGGCTCGAGCGTCGGTGTCGAGCCCGGCCAGAGCGGCGGCATCGACCTGGTAGTAGAGGTGGAGGCAGTGCCAGCCCTCGCTCATCCGGATGGTCGGTTCGGGGAGCGAGGCGGCGGCGTGTGGAGGACGGTTCACTGTGGAGAGTCCTGGTACTGGGTCTCGAAAGAGGTGCGGGCCGGAGGCGGTCGACTGATCCGGCAGGAGTCATCTTAGAGAGCTTGCCGAGGTCAGCGGAAGGCTCGCCCCCGGATCAGCGGCCGGCCTTGGCCGGTGGCCCGAGCACGCGGACGGCCAGTTGCTTCTTGTCCCATTTCAGGGATTCGGCGACCTGCAGAGGGTAATCCCATCCCCCGGCCTTGGCCTGGTAGATCCGCACCGCCGACCGCTCGGCCGCCATCGCGATCGCCTGGGGAATGTCGAGGAAGCGAAGCACGTTGAGGTAGATCGGGCCGGTGCGATGGGACCGTGGCAGGTGGTGCAGGTCGATGCGGCGGATGTCGGCGACGAACAGCGATGCGTAGAGAGTGATCCCGGCCATCGTCTTTTCGCCCTGCATCCACAGCGGCACCCGGCCCAGTCCGTCGACCAATCGCAACGCCCCGGCACCGCGAACCACGTCCCAGGTCCTCATGCCGTCGAGCGTCTGTCCCAGCAACATGAATCGCCGACGAACCTGGGTCTGTCTCCGCTCGGCCTGTCCCCACGCGGTCGGTCCGATTCCCCGTGGGGCGACGTACGCCATCCCCCACTTGAACGACTGCAGCATCTTCTCCGTCTGCACGAACTCCGCCTTGTCGGGTTCGACCCGGTCGATCCCTGCCAGCCCGGGCAGAGCCATGCCGCCGCCGGCGAGGCTTGCCAGCAGGGATGTCCAGCCGTCGTCGTCGACGTTGTTGAGCACGACCAGGTCCAGGGATTTGAGAGGCAGTCCCTTGCGGTGCAGTACGACCAGCGGCAGCCGGATTCCGGCCTGGGAGTTGAACCAGAAGGTGTGGACGGTGACGTCTCCGGAGGTCGCGGTCGGGCCCTGTTCGAGGTCGAGTCCAGCGGGACGTGACGGCCAGCCGCGAAACGACCTGGTCACCAACGTCTCACGCCAGGAGGCCGTCTGCCTGGTCCAGTCGTCGGGCGATTTCGGCACGGCGGGCGTGTCGGCCCTGGCCGTGAACGTCTCGCTGATTGCGGTGTTTGTCTCGTCCTTGGGCAGTTGTTTCCCGAACACCCGCAGTTGCTCGGGAGTGAAGAACTTGACCGCGGTGTCGGTGATCAGCGGATCCTGTTTCTTCAGGAATCGGTTGAACCAGTGGAAGGCGTGGACGCGGAGTTCCTGGGTGTCTTTGTGAGGCCCCTCGGTGATCTGCAGGCCGAGTTGCTTGGCCTGGCCGTGGAGTTCGTAGATCCGCCGGACCTGACTGTGGATGCGGACGACGCCGTCGAGCGGGAAGATGCGGTCCTTATCGGAGTTGGAGATCAGCAGCGGCCGTGGGGCGAGCAGCGCGGCCACCTGGGCGTAGTCCCAGCCGAACGTGTTGACCTGGAACATGCAGTCGCAGTGGCCCTCGACACAGCCGTCGACGACGTGATTGGTCAGATCGGTGATTCCGGCCACCGGGACGGCGACGCGGATCCGGTCATCTAGCGCGGCGACCCACCAACTGTAGGCACCGCCGCCAGATCGTCCGGTGACGCCGATCCGCTCGGCGTCGATCTCCTTGCGAGTCTGCAGGTAGTCCAATGCCCGAATGCAGTTCCAGGCTTCGACCCCGGCCGGCGAGTAGCCCCGCGCGTTCCACCACCACTTCGCGTACCGATAGGTGCCGTGGTGGATCCCCTCGATCTCACCCAGTTGCAGGGTGTCGATTGTCAGGCAGGCGTAGCCGTTGCGGGCGAACCAGCCGCCGTGGTGCTGGTAGTGCACCTTGCTGCCGTAGCTGACCCCGTCCTTTTTGACTTGGCCGTGGCCGCAGACATAGAGGATCGTCGGCAACTGCCCCTGGCGTTTCTTGGGAAGGTAGAGATTGCCGGTGACATACAGCCCGGGTCGGGACTGGAACTGCAGCTTCTCGACGGTGAAATCGGGGTGATCGACTCGGCCGGTGATGACCGGTTTGAGCGGTGTCTTGGGCGGTCGGGGCGAGAGCCCGAGCATTTCGAAGAGCTGTTCCCGGTACTCGCCACGCCGGGCCTTCCAGTCGTCCAGCGAGCGGATGTCACCGAGACATCGGTCGGCCAGGCGGCGGGTTTCGGACCGGAAATAGGCATTGATCGTGCGGTCGCCGACCGAGGTGTCGGTGGTGTCGGCTGCGGGAGAGGGAGCCGCGGTGGCCAGGAGCACGAGGAGAAAACTGACGGGGCGGTGCATGGGCGGACGTCCTGCTCGGTGTGACGGGTTGCAGGCACTCCACCAAGAACGCGGCATTGTTGCAAGCGGCGGCGGCAAGTGAATCTCGGGGAACGGTTCTGCTATAGTGCCCACCGCTGGGAACGTTTCGAGAACGGGCAGGTTGTCGCGGACGGGGTCCACAGATGAGCCGACTTGACCAGATCGATGAATTCGAATCGCTGTTCCGGCGATCCGAGCGCGAGGAGTTCGTCTTCGCCGACATCCCGATTGAATCGGTGGCCTTGGTCACCGGTGATGAGTCCAACCAGTCGGTGCAGGACTCGCTGAAGCGGTTTCTGCCGCGGATCGGTGAAGCCGCCGCCTGGCACGGGATCGGCAGTGGCGATTTCAGCAACGTGGCCGAACTGCTCGAGCAGATCGACGCCCAGCAGGTCGACCTGGTGGTGACCCGTCGTCACCTGCAGGAGGAGAATCTCTCGCCCCAGCACAGTCTCGGCGTCTATCTTGATGAACTCACACAGCGGACCTCCATTCCGGTGCTGGTGCTGCCCGGTACCGCACGGACGCCATTGGAGTTGTCGACCGAGCCGTGCCGCCGGGTGATGATGGTGGCCGATCACATCAGCGGTGATCACCGTTTGATCAACTACGGCATGCGGATGTGCACCGAGGGGGGTACCGTCTGGCTGTGTCACATCGAGGACGACATGGTCTTTCGACGGTTTGTTCATGCGATCGAGCAGATTCCGGAGATCACCAGCGAACCGGGAGCGACGCTGCTGGAGGAACAGTTGTTGAAGGAAGCCCGGGACTTTATCGAGACGTGTTTCGGGACGTTGCGCGACGAGGGGCCGAACGTGTCGTTGAAGAGCCACGTGGCGATGGGTCATCACGTGACCGAATACCGCCGGCTGATCGACGAGAACGAGATCGAGTTGCTGGTGGCCAATACCAAGGACGACGACCAGTTGGCGATGCACGGAATGGCTTACTCGTTGTCGGTTGAATTGACCGACGTGCCGATGCTGTTGCTGTGAGCAGCGCGAATTGGACGGATGGAGCAGAATGGGTTCGATGACCGGACTGTTGCTGGCGAATGCCGAGGCGGCTCAGGTTGCGGGTGGCCACGAGGTGTCGGGCGGAGTGACGGCGGTGTTTGCGCTCCTGCTGTTGGCGATGATCGCGGCGCTGGCGTTGGAGGAGAAGATTCACGCCAAGAAGTCGGTGATCGTGGGTGTTTTCGCCGGGAGTTGCCTGGTGCTGGCAACGGCACTGGACCTGCTGCCCTTCGGCAAGGTGACCTTGCCGCCTCTGGCCGGTGAGGCGGAAGGCCACTCGATCGAGATGCCGGTCTACATCCCGGCGATCGACTGGGGCGTGATCACGATCATCCTGGGGGCCAGCCTGTTCGTCGAGGTGACCAGCCGATCGGGGGTCTTCACGTGGATGGCCATCAGCCTGACGAAGAAGTCGGGAGGTGATCCGTGGAAACTGCTGTTGGCCTACGGGATCCTGACCGTCGTCTTCTCGGCGATGCTCAACAATGTCACCGCGATGATCATCATCGGCAGCCTGACCGGCGTGTCGCTGACGAAGCTGAAGCGGACCGACCTGCTGCTGGGTTTCCTGGTGGTCGAGGGGTTGTTGACCAACGTCGGCGGGTTGCTGACGCTGATTTCGAGTGTGCCGAACATCATCGTCGGCGGGATTGCCGGGATCGGATTTGTCGACTTCTTCCTGGTGGCGGCACCCTACGTGGTGATTGCCACGGCGACGACCCTGTGGATGGGTCGCTGGAAGTTCGGCATCCACGGATTAAAGGGTGAAGAGGAACGAGCCGCGGCCAAGGCGTTGGTGGCGGGGTTTGACGAAAACGAGAGTGTGCCGAGCCGGAAGTTCTTCTGGTTCTCGATTGGAGCGTTGGTCCTGTTTGTCGCCTTCCTGGCCGGCCAGAGCGTGCTGCCGGTGCTCAAGGAACTGGGCATGGGCTTCGTGGCACTGTCGTTCGCCGGGTTGGTGCTGATCGCCTACAAGCACGAGGTCGACAAGTTCTACCAGGCGATCGACTGGGACCTGCTGGCATTTTTTGCCGGCCTGTTCGTGGTGATCAACACGATGGAGCACGCCCAGGTCCTGGCGGTGATCGGATCGGGCATCGAGGCGATGATCGGGGCGGGGGTCAACCTGGGGACCGGCCTGCTGTTGGTCGCCTCGGCGGTGGCCAGTTCGGTCACAGACAACATCCCCCTGGCCGCCATGCTGGCCAAGATTCTCAAGAACAACCCCGCCGATTACTCGGCCAATGCCCCGTACTGGTGGAGCGTGATCTTCGGGGCCAACCTCGGTGGGAACATCACGCCGATCGGATCGGCGTCGACGGTGGTTGCGATGACGATCATCAGCAAGCACAAGTTGCCCTTGTCGTTCGTGGGTTTCGTCAAGTTGGCATCCCTGTTCGCCGTGGTGCAGATCATCATTGCCGTGGTCTACGTGGTCGGGTTGACGATGGCCGGAGTGTTCAGCGTGACCAGCGGCTGATCCGGCGCGAGGCTTCCTTCCGGCGAATCGACATGTCCACGCGCTCACTCCGTTTTCGGATCGCCTGCGAAGCCGCCCGGTTGCTGGCGGTTCGTCGCGAGAGTGATTTCTTCGGGGCCAGGCGGGCGGCCGCCCGGGCGATCTGTGGAGGTTGGGCCCGGTCGGGAGATCTGCCGACCGATCTGGAGATCCGCGAGGCGTTGCAAAGGCTGGTGCCAGTCGAGACGCTCGAGGAGGGGGCATCGGATTCCTCGGAGCGATTTGCAGCGTTCTGGTCGTTGCTGGAACCGCTCGAGTCGATTCACCAGCCGCGGAACAGCCATCCCGAAGGGGATGTGCTTTACCACAGCCTGCAGGTCTACGAACTGATCCGTCAGCTGCGGCCCTACGATGTTGATCTGCAGTTGGCGGCCCTGTTGCACGATGTGGGCAAGGGCATCGATCCGGCCGACCATGTCGCGGCCGGCCTGGCCGTTCTCAACGGTCTGATCAGCGAACGAACAGCCTGGCTGATCGAACATCATCTCGAGGCCCGCCGCCGCCGCGAGGGGACCCTGGGAGTGCGGGCGGCCAGGCGGTTGCGGAACCACGAGTGTTATGAGGAACTGGACCTGTTGTGCGAGTGCGACCGCGATGGTCGAGTGCCCGGGGCAATCGTCCCCGAACTCGACGAGGCACTGGAGGCCATCCACCAACTGGAAGAATCGATGGGAGAGTTGCCGTGAGAGACCGACGAGTGAAACGGTGCCCGGGACGGATGGTCGCCGGTGGGCTGGTGCTGTTGACCGCCGTCAGCCTCAGCGGTCGGTTGCCGGCGGCTGAAGACGCTCGGCTGGCAGCCCGTATCAAGCCGTTGGTCTCGCGCCACAAGGGGCAGGTGGCGGTCCTTGTCAAGCACCTGAAATCGGGACGTTCGTTTGCCTGGAAACCTGATCGTCCGATGCCGACGGCCAGCCTGATCAAGCTGGCCGTAATGGTCGAGGTCTACCGACAGGTCGAGACGGGCCGGGTCGATCTCGATGACCGGTTGAAACTCGACGAGGACGACAAGGTGCCCGGGTCGGGGTTGTTGCGGAAGTATTTCACCTCCGGATCACGGCTGACGCTTCGAGATTCCGTCCGACTGATGATCGCCGTCTCCGACAACACCGCCACCAACCTGGTGCTGGATCACATCGGCCTGAAGTCGACCAACCGCACAATGTCCAGGCTGGGTCACCTCAACACTCGCATCCACGCCAAGGTCTTTCGCCGTGACACGTCGATCGATCCCGAGCGGAGTCAGCAGTTCGGGCTGGGCAGCACCACGGCGTCCGAGATGGTGGCACTGCTGGAGGCGATTCACCAGGGTCAACTGGTCAGCGCATCGGCCTCGCGGCAGATGCTCGAACATCTCAAGGCGTGTGAGAGTACCGAGAGGATCCCACGGTTCCTGCCGCCGGGCACCGTGGTGGCTCACAAGACCGGTTCGGTGTCACAGGTGCGAACTGATGCGGGGGTCGTCGATTCGCCTGCGGGGGCAATCGCCGTCTGCGTTCTCACTTCCGAGAACGAGGACCGTACCTACGGGCCGTCCAATGCCGCCGGTCGCCTGATCGCCGACATTTCGAGGGAGGCCTTTCTGCATTTCAATCCCCGCCCCACGCCGAAGGCGGCGGTCACGCTTGAAGCCGGGGCCAGCGGATGGCTGGTCGAGTCCCTGCAGAGGACGCTCAACGCGCGGCTTGATCCTTCTTCCCGGTTGTCGATCGACGGCGAATTCGGTCCGGCGACCACCCGGGCGGTCAAGGTGTTCCAGGCAGCCGGCAAGATCCCGGTGACCGGCCGTGTCGGGCCGAAGACCTGGCAGGCACTGGGGGCGTTGTTGACGTCCGATCCACCCGTCCCCGACCCGTCGGTGGTCAACAAGGAGAAACTCGATCGCGATCCTCTCGATCCGCTCGACGGACCCCCGCATGTCACATGTCATGCGTGGGCGATTGCGAATGCGGAGACCGGCGAGGTGCTGTGGCAGCACGATGCCGAGCGGAAGCTGCATTTTGCCAGCACGACGAAAATCATGACCGCCTTCGTCGTGCTGCAACTGGCCGAAGCCGATCCGGCCGTTCTGGACCAGCAGGTCGTCTTCAGCGAGCGTGCCGATCGCACGGGTGGCTCGTCGGCACAGGTCCGGGCCGGCGAACGGCTTCCGGTCGGTGAATTGCTCTACGGGCTGATGCTCCCTTCCGGCAACGACGCCTCGGTGGCACTGGGCGAGCACTTCGGCAAACGGTTCCGGCCGGCCACGGACGACACGCCCGAACGGGCGGCCGATCCACTCTGGCGGTTCGTGGCTGAAATGAACCGGACGACAGCGCGGCTGGGAATGACCGCAACGCACTACGAGAACACCCACGGATTGACCGCGGAAACGCATCTCTCGACGGCGGCCGATCTGCTGAAGCTGGCCCGGGCGGGCTGGAAGATGAAGCGGTTCCGCCACTACGTCGGCACACGGCAACACGGTTGCCGCCTGGTCGGGCCAGGCGGGCGGCAGCGCAACGTCGTTTGGCGAAACACCAACCGGCTGCTGCCGACCGACGGCTACGACGGCATCAAGACCGGCACGACGTCGGCCGCCGGGTCCTGCCTGGTGTCGACGGGTCGACGAGGCAAGGACCGGTTGTTCGTGGTGGTGCTGGGGGCGGCGGCGTCAGCAGCGCGGTACACCGATTCGCGGAACCTGTACCGATGGGCCTGGATCCAGCGGGGCCACAAGAAGTGAACCACAGTGGCGGTTCAGCCACCCAGTTCCTCGCCGATCCGTCGAGTCAGCTCCGGTGCCTGGTTTTCCGAAATGCACAGCGGATTGATCACGAGGGTTCCCTGGGCCAGTCGTCCGTGGCCCACGTAGACCGGCGGCGTTCCATTGCGGAGGCTCCGGCAGACATCGAATGCCGTTCGGCCCAGTGCGTCCTCGTCGATCGCGATCGCCAGTGTTGGTGAGCGTTCCGCTTCGATGGATCCTTCGATCGTGCAGGTGGCCGGTCGACCCGACAATCCGGCGGCAATGGTCTCCAGCCGCGCGTGCTGTTCGGACCATTCGGTGTCGTAGGCACCCGAGGAGAACAGTTCCAGGGCCGTCATCAGGGCGAGAACTTCCTCCTTGGAGACCTTCAGGATGCGGCCGATGCCGTGGCGGGGCAGACCGTCGAGTTGGTCGCGGTCGACCAGCTCCGGGGGGGGGTCCCACAGGTTGAGATGATCGTCCATGTCCAGCATCTGGATGGCGGCCGAGGCAACCAGGTCGCGGCGTCCGCAGAGGATGCCGGTCGACTGGGGACCGCGGATCGCCTTGCCGCCGCTGAATCCGACCAGGTCGGCGCCCAGGGCGGTGATCTCGGTCAGGTTTCGCTTGGGGGGCAGTTCACCGGCCGCGTCGACCAGCACCGGCAAACCGTGCCGGTGGGCTCGCTCGATCACCTCGGCCAGGGGCGGTTGCGAATCGTGGCCGTAGCCGTAGAAGACCCCGGCGGTGTTCTCGTTGAACGCCGCCTCGTACTCCCAGGCCTCGGTCCGTCGGACGCCCGCGTTGGAGACGATTTCGTTGAAGCCGACCTCGACGAACCTCGCTCCGGCGGCGCGGACTGCATGGTCGTAACCGCTGCGCTGTTCGCGGGCGATGACGAATTCGCAGGGGAAGTCGTCGCAGTGCGGCAGTCGTTCGATCCGACCCAGGTCGTAACCGCAGAGGATCGCTGCGGCCCCCAGTGTCAGCGACGCGGCCGAGCCGGCGGTGACCAGTCCCGCTTCGGTGCCCGTCAACTCGGCGATCCGTCGCCCGGCAGCCGCCTGCAACTGTTCCAGGGGAACCCACTGGGTGGCCCCCTCGCAGAAGGCCTCGAGCACCGCGGCGGGCATCGGGGCGCCACCCAGGCGGGTGACGGCGCCCGTGGCGTTGATGATCGGGGTCAGGCCGAGATCTTCGTAACTCGTCATCGTCTGGGCGGTTCCGGCTGCGGGGTGTCTTCGAGTGGATGCATGATCGATGAGACGCCGTGTCGATGGCGGGCTAGTTGCCCGGAGCCTTGGACTTGGGCGCCAGCCGGTCGCCGACGGTGACCTTCAGTCCGGAAATTCCGCCACCGAACCGCTTGCGTGGCGACTGGCTGTCGACTGGGTTTCCGTTGTCGTGACCGATGCAGAGTCCCTCCTGGGGATGCTTGCCGAGAACACCGACTGGCTTGGCCGTGACGGCATCTCCTCCGTTGACCTGCAGACCGAGTCCGGCACGGGTCAGCGAGGCACGGAGCCTGGTGTTCGGCCTGTCGGGCAGGTCGGTCGTCAGCCGCTGGATCGAGTTGTTCCCGAATCGGACCGCCCAGGTGATTCGCCGGTTCTTGATGTAGAGCGAATAGCCGACGGCCGAGCCGCCGTGTGCGATGAGGACACCGTCGGAGCCACGGGGTTCGACGGTGACATCGATGTGGAAGGCCTTGCCGGCGATCCGCGGAGCCGATTGTGAGGGGTAGCTGTCGCCCGGCTTGACCTTCTGCCAGGCGATCGGCTTGCCGGGCCTGGTCGGCGTTCGACGACGGGTTCGCGAGGGGAACAGTGTCACGGGGTTCTTGACCTGGCCGGCCGGTCGCACTCCCGGTCCCGGCCGGCCACTGCCGATATCGGCTCGCATCGCCGCCACCAGCTTCTGCAGCCGGGCCACCACGTCGGGATGTTCGGCGGCCACGTTGGTCTTTTCGCCGATTTCCTCGTCCAGGTTGTAGAGCCGCGGCCCGTCGATGTTCAGGTCGGCCGGTTTCTGGCGGATCCCCATTCCCAGGCTCTGCTTCATCACGGCCAGTTTCCACGGGCCGGACCGGACGGCCTTCAACCGTGTGCCCTGGTAGTAGAACCAGTGATCACGCGGTGAGGTCTTCGACCGGCCGGTCAGCATTGGCGAGATGTCGATGCCGTCGATTCGTCGTTTTCCCTTGGCCTTGGCAAGATCGCCCCCGGCCAGGCGGACCAGCGTGGGCAGCACGTCGGTGGTGCCGGCGATGCCGTCGTGGCTGGTTCCGGGGCGGACGGTTCCCGGCCACCATGCGATCGTGGGCACCCGGACGCCACCCTCCAGCGTGCAGCCCTTGCTTCCTCGCAGCGGCCCGGCCACACCCCCGGCCTTGCCCTTCGAGGCCCACGGTCCGTTGTCGCTGGTGAACAGGACCAGGGTGCTGCGGTCGAGCTTGAGTTGTCTGAGTGTCTCGAGCACCCGCCCGACGCTCCAGTCGACCTCCTCGACCCAGTCACCATAGGTGCCGTTGTTGGACTTTCCGGCGAAGTCGGTGTGCGGGAACAGCGGGACGTGCATCGCGGTGTGGGGCAGGTACAGCAAGAAGCGGCGATCGCGGTTTCGGGTGATGAACCGGACGGCCTCCTCGGTGTAGGCCCGGGTGATCCTGCGTTGTCCTTCGTTCTCGAGCAGTTCGGCCACCTTCTCGTCCCGCATCAACGGGTGCACCGAGCGGCCGTCTTCGAGAGTCGGGCGGCCCATGTCGTTGGAGTAGGGGATGCCGAAATAGCCGTCGAAGCCCTGGCGGGTGGGCAAAAAGACCCGCTGGTCACCCAGGTGCCACTTGCCGACGCACATCGTGGCGTAGCCCAGCCGCTGCAGGTGATCGGCGACGGTCTGTTCGTCGGGATGCAGGCCACGGGGTCCGGCGGGAAAGAAGACACCGGGGACCGAGACCCGCGGTGCGTAGCAGCCGGTCAGCAACTGGGCCCGGGAAGCCGAGCAGACCGGGGCGGCGTAGAAGCTGGTCAGCTTCATGCCCTCGGAGGCCATGCGGTCCAGTTGTGGAGTGCGATTGAGCTTCGAGCCGAAGGGCCCGATGTCGCCGTATCCCATGTCGTCAATGAAGATGACGACGAAGTTGGGTGTTGAGTTCGAGGGCGGTTCGGCAGCCGGGGCCGACGTCGCGAACACCGGCAGCAACAGCACCGTCAGCCGGAGAACAACTCTCATCGAAGATCCTCGCTGGGACCAGCCCGGGGTGTCATGCGAGCAGACCGTCGATGACCCGTCCGGGCGAGAGCGGGATCGGCTGGCCGCGGCGGTTCTGGATGTGTTGATCGGGCCGGATGCCCAGGCAATGGAACATCGTGGCTCCCAGGTCCCAGGGACCGACGGGATAGAGCGTGGGGTAGGATGCGTGTCGGCTCGAGGCGCCGAAGACCGTGCCGGGCCTGGTGCCGCCGCCGGCGAGCACGACCGAGTAGCAGTCGGGCCAGTGGTCACGGCCGGCGTCCTTGTTGATCCAGGGCGTTCGGCCGAATTCGCCGACGCAGACGACCAGGGTCGTCTCGAGCAGGCCGCGGTTCTTGAGATCGGCCAGGAAGGTCGAGAGGCCCCGGTCGAAGGGAGGTAGCAGGTTCTTGAGGCGGGGGTAGTTCTTGGCGTGAGTGTCCCACTGGTCACGGTTCTGCTTGGCCCAGTTGACGGTGATCAGCGGCACCCCGACCTCGACCAGCCGACGCGAGAGCAGCAGTGTCTGTCCGAAGCGGTGGCGGCCGTAGCGGTCGCGGAGCGAGTCGGGCTCGGTGTCCAACCGGAAGGCGGCCCGGGTGCGGGCCGAGCCGAGCAGGCCGAAGGCACGCTGGTAGAGGCTGTCGACTCCGGTGACCTGTCGCACCGGCTCGACCCGACGCCCGTCGCGATCGAAGGACTGCAGCAGCTTGTGCCGTCGCTGCAGCCGATCGGTTGGCAGTTCGGCGGGCGAATTGAGACTGCTGACGCGAAAATCGGCAGCACCGGGATCGGCGGCAATCCGAAAGGGCTCGTAGGTCAGGCCCAGGAACCCGGCGTTCTGGCCGGCGATCGGGGGGCGGTTGCCCTGGTGCATGACCGGTCCCAGGATGATGGAATCGGGAACCGGGTTGGGGTTGTGGCCCAGTCGCGAAACCAGTGCCCCGTAGGTGGGAAAGTCCTCGGGGCGGACCGGGGTGTTGGTGCCCGGCAGGGGATGGGCGTGGCCGGTCAGGGCGGCGTAGGCGGCCGAACCGTGTTCGAAGTCGCGGTGGGTCATGCTGCGGACGACCGTCAGCAGGTTGGTGACACCGGCCATGTGGGGCAGGTGTTCGCCGATGTCGATGCCCGGGACACGGGTGGCGATCGGCCGGAACTCGCTCCGCAGCGAAGACGGCGCGTCGGGCTTCATGTCCCAGGTGTCCTGCTGAGACGGACCACCCCAGAGGAAGATCAGCACGCAACTCTTGGCCTGGCCGAACCCGGCCGCGTCGGTTGTCGGATTCGACTCCCCGGCGGCCAGCATCCCCGGCCAGGAGAGTCCCAGCAGGCTGCAGCCGCCGACCTCCAGCAACGCACGACGACGGGTCGTGGCGCGGCCGTCCGAGAGCGAGGCGGGAAGTGAGTCGAAGGAGATCATGAGTCCACCGGGACCGATTCTAACACGGACCGGGGGCGATGACAGCGGGAGAAGCCGCTGGAAGAAATGACTTGGGGTTCCCCGATTGCCTTACGTTCCGGAGCTTCGATGGTGGTCGAATTGCACCACCGGCCGCGAGGCGAGTAGGGTGGTGATTAGCCGCCGCCGGCGGCGCGCCACCCGTCGCGAGCCGTCTCGCGCGGCCGGTGGTGCAATTCGACCACCATCGGCGCGAAGGACGGCAAAAGTTGTCCCGGGGCGAAACGCCCAAGGAGGTTTCGTGGTGTCGAAAACGACAGTCAGCGAAACCAGAAAAGCTAAGGTCCCCGAAGGGACCCCAAGTCAAATGTTTTGGCTGTTGTGGGGATCTGTCTCCCTGACGAACGCTCAGTCTAGCTTGGTGGTGTGCCCGGATCCAGAATCGATTACCGGGTCGGGGTCCGCAGCGGCAACGGAGTTGCGGATCAGTTCGGCGAGATGCTTGCATGCGAGATCGTAGCCGTCGGGGTCGATCAGCCTGGAGAGCGCCAGGTGGCCCTGGGCGACCTGCAGTTGACGGAGATCGAGAGCCTCGAGCCCCGCGGTTTCCAGGCGATGCAGCATGGCCCGGAGCATCCTCCGCCGGGGTTTGGGCAGGGCGACACGTCGGTTGACCACCAGCCCGGTGACCGTCTGGCGTTGGTGGTGTGGCATGACGTGTGTCTTGTCGGCGGCCAGCTGGAAGTCCTCGTCACTGACGATCCGTTCGATGGCCCACAGCAACTCGTGTGGCGGCATCCCGGTGTCGGGCGAGTCGGGTGAGCCGGCCGAGAAGGTCAGATCGTCGGCGTAGCGGGTGTAGGTCCAGTCGTGCTGCTGTGCGATGCCGGACAGGCGAAGATCCAGGGATCGGGCGACCAGGTTGGCCAGGTGTGGGCTGGTCGGGGCACCCTGGGGCAGACGACCACGGCGAGTGACCAGTTGTACGACCGCAGAGCGGTCCTCGTCATCGAGTTCGAGTTCGGCCAGGCATCGGTCGATTCGGGGCGCAGTGATTGACGGGAAGAAGTCACGGATGTCGGCAGTCACGACCCAACGGCGACCAACGTGCTCGGCGGCGTTGGTGAGAATCGACCGGCCCGGCACGAATCCATGGGCGAACCCGGTGGGCGCGAGTTGGTAAAGCCAGTTGTCGAGCAGCCAGCGCTGCGTGGCCTTGAGTTCGGCGTCGGGAGCCTCGATCCAGCGTTTCTTCTTGATTCTCTCGCCCGAGACGAGCGGATAGACGTGGTATCGCTCGTCGGCATCTGAGGCCAAGGCCCTCAGTGGTGCCGGCAGAGTGAATGAGGTGATGGTGGACATGAATGGTGCTGGGAGAAAGTGGGAGGAGACAGTTCAGAGTTTCATGAATTCTTGAAAGACCAGCGCGACCGTGAAGAGGATCAATATTCCAAAGCCGAGGATGAAGAAGACGGCGAAGATGAGCCCAAAGATTCCGCAACCACCCAGGTCCCGCCAGGTCTTGGTTTCCGAGCCGGCCTGTCCGCGTCGCTTTCGACGGCGGGCTGATCTGGGTTGCGGTGCGGGCAGAGCAGGCAGCCGGTCTCGAAGCCGTTTGTAGGTCCGAAACTCGTATCGCTCCGGCTCGTCTGGCGATTCGGCCTTCATGACGCCGCGCCGGGCCCAGCGGATTTCGACACCGTTGCCGGTCATGATGCCGGTGATCGTCTCGATCAGGTCCCAGAGAATCAGGAAGGTGGTGCGGAGATCGAGACCGGTGTCTGCGGAGATGTCGACCGACAGCCGGCGTTTCAACGAAAGCGCTTCTCGTCGTTTTGGACTCGGCGGGTCCGATTCCCAGTGGTCGATCCACGCCGTGCTGGGTTGATGTTGACCCGACTGGTTGCGACGAAGACGAAGTTCGGTGATCGACCTTGAGACGAAGTGCAACTCGGTTTCGCCATGGGAGTTGTTCTTCAGGCTGAAGGTGCCGAAGTGCGGCATGGGCAACTTGCGACGTCCCGGCCGGTAGTGATCGGGGTTGAGCAGGTGATCCCAGAAACCGTCGACGACCCCGGCCGCCTGGTCGAAACTGACCCCGTGCCGTTCGGCCAGGGCCTCGATGATCCTCGCACTGTCGATCGGTTGATCCGAACTGATGAGTTGGACCAACGAGAGGGCGGGTGAGGGAGGAGCGGCAGGAGAAGTCGGAGCAGAAGCTACGGGCGGAGTCGGAGCGGGCGGTGCCGGGTCGGGTGGGACAGTCGATTCGATCGGTTCGGATGCTGAAATCGGCGAGGCACCGGTTGGTGCGGGTGCCGGTACGTACGGACTGGCTGCCGGACCGGGGTCGTCGTTGGTCTCTTCACTTGACCGGGTGGGCAGCGAGGCTGGGCGGTAGGGTGAATCGGTTGTTTCACGAGGGGGGGGAGTGGAAGATTCTTCCGGTTGTGGAGACTCGTCCGGCACGGTCTCAGACGCTGTTTCGTCCGCTGGGGCCGGCTCGATGCCCATCTCCGCGGCCAACTCGGCAACGTCAGTCTCTTCGAAGACCCACTCGCCGTAGTCGGGGTAGCCACGGATCTTTCCCTGCCGTCGGAGACCGAGAATTTCGTCGGTGCTGATTCCGAGCTGCTGAGCAGCGTCGTCGACAGAAAGGCGGTTCGAAGCGTCGGACATGGAAGAGACGAGCCGGGTGGCAGCTGGTCATGCAGGTGTGAGTTGAAGAAACAAGTTCCCGTACAGGTCCGAACTGACTCTCAGCCTGGCTCAGAGGGACGAAAAGATCGCTGCGCAGACACAGGAGAAAAAGAGGAAGGCAAAAACCCCAATCCATATGGCAACGGTTTTTGCCTGTTGTGCCGGGTCTGACTTGGAAGCACTCTGGCCTGTTCGTGCCTCTTCCCGGCGGCGCTTCCGTTCGGCGCGACTTGGCCTGCGAGATCCCTTCACCCGGGAACGTGATTTGGACTTTGATTTGTGCGCGGCACGTGACGGCTTGTCGTTGGTCTGTGCCGGTTTGGACTCGTCGATTGATGGATCTTCTGCGGAAACGGCAAAGGTCTGCAGCAGATCTTCTTCTTCAACCGGCTTCGCGGTCGCTGACTCGGCCGGCTGATTGTCCGGTTGGGCTGTCGAAGAGGACGATGTTTCATCGTGCAGACCCACGCCGAAGGATGATCCAGTCGTCTCCGGTTGTTCGGTTGGTTGTTCGGTTGGTTGTGCTTCCGGCGTCTCGTCTGTGTCGCTGGCGGCCGGTTCGTAGTCGGAGGCCACGTAGCTCGGGCTGTCGTACTTGGGTGTTTCGTACTTCGGACTT
>Ga0310123_10000111_pt1 | contig 68473 bp, 49 predicted proteins | sample CB6_AW_1057_MG_FD_203505 | JGI IMG/M metagenome (GOLD analysis project Ga0310123, IMG submission 203505) | Marine microbial communities from Western Arctic Ocean, Canada - CB6_AW_1057 | ecosystem: Environmental > Aquatic > Marine > Oceanic | place: Canada: Western Arctic Ocean | collected...
CGACAAAGTAAACATTGGCCAGAGCGCTTTCATCTCTGGCGCGAATCTCGAAGTAATTATCTCGAGCCTGCGCCTCATCTGCCGCTCCACCTCCTTCGCCACCCACATCAAATTTAGCTTTCTCTCGACGCCAAATTCCCAGTGCACTATTACGAGATATGGTCTCGCTATCGTAAGACCGATAGGCCAAATACAGTTCCCAGTACACATCTTCGACATCTTTGACCAAATTTTGGACGGCTGCTTCGAAGTCAGCCAACGAAATGTCTCCACGGATGCGAGCAATCACGACGCCTTGATTGACTGGCGTGACACTCTGCAGCGTCGGCCGCCGATTAATGGGCCCTGAGATTCGCGTGTATCGAGACCCTGCTCCGGCCCAAATTGGACGACGATATTCGATTCCGACTGTCGGCAGGCCGGCATCCTGCCCAACCCCCGAACGGCTCGTGTAGTGTGAAGGAAACAGACGTCCACCAATAAACTGACTGTTCCGACCTGAATAGAACCAATTGTGCGCCAATGATAATAGGCCGCCGTCAGCAAACTGTTTGGACAATGTTGCCCGGAAATCGCCAAACTCTTCGATGGCTGTCTCGCCGCCTGCATAACCGATATTCGGACCTTCTGAAATCTGCTCGCTGCGGCCCCAGGTCATGTTGGTTGTAAACAAACCATCAAATTCGGCTAATGCTGCCTCGACACCACGTTGGCCGAACAACACATTGCTCTCTTGAATGGCCGGATCAAATATCGTCTGGGCGAATTCTGGATTGGCGAGAAGTCGGTTACCTGGTGAAAGAAACTGTCCATTACTGCGGATGACTTTGCTGTTGGCCATTGCCAGGTGAATGGCTTGTTCCAAACCCAGGTTCCAGATTTCGTCCTTTTTCCGACTGCGAATATTGCGGGGTGCAGCGGCGTACTTGATTATATCCGGAGTCGACTCGCCATCATTCGGATAGCCCACCGTTAGGGTGACGTCTTTGTAGAACTCGCAATCCTTATCTCCGAAGTAATGCAGAGTTTTTTCGCCAGCTAGACATCCGGTGAGTGTAGCAGCGGACAGCAGAATGAGTGTACGCTTGAGACACATCGACCGACCCTTCATATAACGATAGACACCAAGACCGCTAAATCGTTACATCAAGTATCGGCGGAAGAATCGTTAAGCTTTGCAAACTTTGTCTAATCGGTAAAACTTTACATATTATTCAGATATACAAAGCAATTTAATTTCGACCCAGACTCCCGATTCTTTCTATTCTTCCAACATCTTCGCCTTAAAAGTCCAGGTCTTTCACTTCCAACGCATGTTTCTCGATAAAGTCGCGTCGCGGCTCAACCTTCTCACCCATCAATATACGAAAGATCTCATCAGCACCTTTAGCATCTTCCATGGTGACCTGGAATAGCACGCGGTTTTCGATGTTCATACTCGTTTCCCACAGTTCTTCTGGATCCATTTCACCCAGACCTTTGAATCGGGTAATTTTTAGACCCTTTTCTCCCATGCTGCGCAGTCCGGGTAACAAGTCGCGCAAACAGCTTAATTCCAGATCACCATCTAAGTTCTTCACAACAAATGGATAAAATGGTTCGCCATTGCGATTCGCTGTTGGAATCAAGTCGTGCAGCATGATTCCGTACGATTTCATTTCTTGAAGAGTTTTGTTGATCGTCCGCATCTCATGTAAATCGATGACCTGTAGCTTCATATCCTGTGATGATATTGCTTGGAATTCTTCGTTCTGCTCTGTCTGCGGCGACGGAGTTTCATCTTCGGCCCCAGCCACCAGGAATTTCTCGCCACGCCGGATTTCTTCATCAGTCAGGAATTGCTCTAGCGCCGTCTTATCGGAAAACCACAGTTGCTCGCGACCCAGGAAAACCCAATACCGCGGCAACAAGCCGTCTTCGGTCGGGTGCATCGCCACTAGATGTTTCAGTTCGACTCCTCGGCGCTCCAGCGTCTCAATCGGCTTCTCCAGCCGCCCGACCAACTTCACTAGCTTTAGCAAGTGCTGACCTTCAAAGACCGTACCGTCATTGTGCACGAGGGAGCTGCCGTCCAGACCAAGATCGACCAATTGGCTCATCATTTCTTCATGCGAACTGACATACCGAGACTTACCTTTTTGTACGACACGGTACAAAGGCGGCTGAGCGATATATATGCATCGTTCCTTCACCAGTTCAAGCATGTGACGAAAGATAAATGTCAGTAGCAGCGTTCGGATATGACTGCCATCGACATCCGCATCGGTCATCAAGATGATTTTACCGTAACGGCGCTTGCTGACGTCTTCCAGTTCGGCCCCTGGCGGGATTCCGATTGCTTTAAAGATGTTTGAGATTTCCTGATTATCCAAGACTTTAACAAGCTGGGCCTTTTCTACATTCAGAATTTTTCCACGCAACGGTAATATCGCCTGCGTGTTGGAATCACGGCCTGTGTCTGCTGAACCCCCGGCCGAGTCGCCTTCGACTAAATATAGTTCCGTATGCTCGAGTTCCCGGCTGCGACAATCTCGTAGTTTCTCAGGTAGACCGCCCGTTGTTAGGGCACCTTTGCGACGCACCATGTCACGTTGTTTGCGAGCCGCCGCTCGTGCTTCCGCCGCCAGTAGCCCTTTTTGTGCGATCAATTTAGCAATTGTCGGGTTCTCTTCGAAGAATCCACTCAACCCGTCACCCATGATTGAATTTACGATGCCCTCGACTTCGCTGTTACCCAATTTGACTTTCGTCTGCGACTCGAACTGCGGATCGGGGAGACGGACTGATAGAATGGCTGTCAGGCCTTCGCGGAAGTCGTCGCCGGCAGGTATGACGTCTTTGAACAAATTTTCTTTCTTGCCATAGCTGTTGATCGATCGCGTCAACGCGCTCTTGAAACCACTCAGATGTGTACCACCATCGCTGTTATAAATATTATTAGCGTAAGCTCGCACGTTTTCAGAGAAGCCGTCGTTGTACTGAAACGCTATGTCGACTTCGGTCTCTTCTTGCTTACCCTGGATCCTCACAACCTCGGAAAACAAAACATTTTCTGTACGGTTTAGATATCTTACGAATTCATTCAGACCGTCTTCATAATAGAATTCATCCGATTGATCGGTTCGTTCGTCTGCGATACGAATTCGCACCCCCGCGTTCAGAAAGGTTGCCTCCTGCAGCCGCTTAAACAATATGTCATAGTTGAAACGGGTATCGGCGAAGATCTCAGGGTCAGCGCGAAATGTGATCTTTGTGCCGGTCGTTTCGCTCTTGCCCAGTTTCCGCAACTCGCTGTTCATTTCACCGCGCGCAAAGTCCATAGTCCAAACATGCGCTTCTCTGCGAACTTCCACTTCTAGCCACTCGCTGAGGGCGTTAACGGCCGTTAGGCCAACACCGTGTAGTCCACCGGTTCCGGTTTTATAACCTCCCTCGCGATTAAATTTTCCGCCAGCGTGAATCTCGGTGAACACGACTTCTAGTGCCGACCGGTTCTCCATATCCGGCATTGGTCCAACTGGGATACCTCGGCCGTCGTCAATGCACGTTACGCTGTCATCAGCGTTTATTTTGACGGAGATGGTTGTAGCGAATTTGTTGACCGCTTCATCGATACTGTTATCGACAACCTCGCAAACTAAATGATGCAGTCCAAGCTGAGTGGTGTCGCCAATGTACATCGCTGGACGCTTGCGAATGCCCTCCACACCAGGAAGAGCGCTAATTTGGCCTTCGTTGTATTCCACATCAGGTCGATTTTTCTTGGGTTCCTGGCTATCGGAAATTTCTTGGTTAGCGCCGTGATTTGTTTCGCCCAACGTTTGCGGCTCCATCAGAAAGCGCTCTCCTGGCTCCCTGTCAACAATATTCAAGAATATTTGTGTCTTTGTCCGGCAATGCTGCTTACCAGGCGGAACTTTAAGTCGCAAATTTCTAGATCTAAGTGGTTTTTCTGCAGATTATTCAACAACGACGTCTTGTGGAATCCCACTAGTTCACTCAGTAACGGCGCACTCGACACACCGACAAGCAAAACACCTCGACGAAACTTTAACACTTTTGTTTCAGATGCAATTTTATGGCCGCTCGTTTCATTCCAGATCGCTTGCAACTGCTCAAAACCCTTAATCTGGGCCAGGCCCTTTACGGCGATTAACTCCGACAACGCCTCCGATAACCGTATCGGATTAGACACCGCACCCATTGATTATCGGTCCCTCGACAATGGCATAATGACATACGTATAAGCATCGTCGGTCGATAGCACGGCTGCGCTTTCTGCGTCGATCAATTGGAGCTTAAGATTTGTTTCAGCCGGCAGCACTCGTAGAAACTCAGCGATAAGTCGCGGATCAAATGTAACTGTTAATTCTTCCGCATCGTAACTGATCGGAAGTTCAATCTTCGACTGACCAACATCGGTCGCTGTGCTGTTCATTGTTAGAAGACCGGCAGAAAGCGTAAACTCGACTCCACGGCTCTCCTCGTTTGTCACAATCTGTGCCTGCCGAACTGCCGCGTAAAATGGGCCAACGACCAGCGAGACCGTCACTTGAAATTCTTTTGGCACAACATCCGCATATGCCGGAAAACGTCCCTCGAGCAATCGGCAGTAGATCGTCGAACTACCACACTTGACTAGTGCATCATTAGCATGCACAGCAATCTGCGTTTCTTCCTGATCATCTGTAATCGAACGCTCAATCAAAGACATTGCCTTGGATGGAATCACTGGTGTCTTCTTCTCAGAATTCTTGACACCTTCCAGTCGGCATGCTGCGGTGGCAATAGCTAGTCGCCGGCTGTCCGTTGCAGCCAACGTCACTTTTTCCAGATTGAAATCCATTAGAACACCGCCCAAAGCGTATCGCGTACTTGCCACATCGGTTGCAAAAACCGTACGGCGAATCTGTTCGCGAAACGATTGAGCCGATACAACAAAATACTGATTCTCTTCAAATTCGGCAACTGCTGGAAACTCTGCCGGATCCACCACCGCAAGGCGAAACTCACTGTGCTTCGTTCGAATCAAGATCAGCTCTTTCGTAAGTTCAAATTGAATTTCCTCCTCTTGTAACTCACGCAAAATCGATATCATATGGCTTGCCGGCAGTAACACCTCGCCGGCAGCATCGGTCTCAACACTTGGAATCTCGTACCGAATTCCAACTTCCTGATCTGTGCCTATCAGTATCGCTTTTCCATCTTTCAGTTGAAGTTTTACGTTCTTGAGAATTTCCTTCGGGCTCCGCGAAGGTACCACACCGTTCACAATTTGAAACGCAGTGGCTAGCGATGGACGATGACACGTGACTTTCATGGTGGACTTGTTTCTCAACAAACAGAATGACTTCTGGTAGTTCTTTGGTAATAAGAAATTTAGGAGTATTAGTAGTAGTATCAGATGGCAGTCAGGATGTCGAAAACAGGGGTTATAGAAAACGAAACCCTATGATATTAAAAAACTTACCGCAGTACAATAATGGTAACAAGCTGTTCATTTTCCGCTGAAAACCTCTGGATAACGTGATGATTGTTGGTCGATAACAGTGACGATAATCCAAGTCCTTTTTCAACAGTAGGAAAGTAGTCGTAATAGCACATCTGATATGATCCGAAAATCAACACGCTATTAACAGGACCTGTGTTTCTCGCTCAGCGCGCCTTGAATCAATAGTAGTTGCTGGCGGAGACCTGGGTTGTTGGGTAGTACTCGTTTGACGCGATTACAGGCGTGAACAACAGTGCTGTGATTGCGACTACCAAAATACTGGGCGATAAACGCGTAGGTTTGACCGGTAAGCTGTCGGGCAAGATACATAGCACATTGGCGAGGTAACAGTAGCCCCTGTGCTCGCGAATGCGATCGCATGTCGGCAAGCCGAATATTATAAAACTGGGCCACAGACCGGGCGATTTGAGCGACTGTAATTTTAACAGGCTTTACTTCGCTCTTTAAAAAGTTGCTAACGAACAATAGGTTAAAGGGAGAATTGGTCAGTCGGGAAAGAGTTTCGAGTTGTAACATTGTAGCTAATAATTCACGTGGAGAAACGGGTAAAGTTTCGGCTAACAGGAAAACGGCATCAGCTGGCAAGGGAAGCTGTTGACGTTGTGCAAAATGACTGATCAGTTTAACACGGCTATTGAAATCGGGCATTAGAACCGCAGCGCACAGCCCGCCACGAAGGCGATTCGCCAGCCGCGGCAAGAGACCACGTAAATCACCTACTGGCCTGCGACTGGTAACTAGAACGCGCCCACCTGACGAGACAATGTCGTCTAAGAGCCATAGAAGTTGCCATTGCGATTGTGAGCGTTCTTCTAGGACGTGTATGTCCTCACAGATCATGATTTCCGAGTCGCGATACATTTGGCGAAACGCAGCGGTCTGCTTTAATTCGGCCGCTTCAGCAAATTGAGCGGCAAATGTACAGGCAGTGAACTGGGAAATCCGGATGGGTGTACGCCGTCGTCGCTGTTCGCCTATAAACCGTTGAGCGAGATGAGACTTTCCTGTGCCAGACGGCCCAAAGATGAACACGAGATGAACATCGGAATCGAACGGCCGTACAGAAATCTGCCGAATTGCACTTTTTGCGAAACGGTTTTCATCAAGGAGCAGGAACGGCTCCAATGCGTGTGACTGAGACGTTAGACAGTGTAAGCGCGATGCGGGCATGTCGGCCACCTCCGTGTTGTCGTGATCTCCACAGATGTCATGTCTTCGTCAGTGTTCTCTGAGATAAGTTCACACCATCACTTCGGCTAATTGGCGCTGATGTTTTACGACACCAGCGATTCGGACAACTGCTTGGTCAATCTCTTGCAAGCTATTTTCAATGCTCACACTAAAGCGAACGGACGACGAATAGACTTCCTCCGGACGATCCATGGCGACCAAAACCGGTGCTGGCTCGGCCGAGCCGCTGGCACAAGTACTGCCCAGCGAACAAGCTACTCCGTCAAGATCCAAGGCTACCAGCAACGCTTCGCCGTCAAGGCCCGGGAATGCAATATTGAGTGTATTCGGGAGACGATATTGGCGCGAGCCATTGACGACGACAGGTGAGCACTCGTGCAACAAACCGTTTTCCAGACGGTCGCGCAGTTCAGTGAGCTTGTGCGTCCACTGATTCACTCGAGCGTGAAATAGTTGCAACGCTCTTGCCATACCGGCCGCCAGAGCTACCATTTCGGTCCCCGGCCGCCGTTCGAATTCCTGGTGTCCGCCGAATTGAATCGGAGTTAATTGTAGGCCATCACGCAACAAGAGCGCACCAATCCCGCGTGGTCCGTGAAACTTATGAGCTCCCAGCGATAAGCTGGACACTCCCAGCTCGTGAAAGTTAACGGGGATTTTACCCACTGCCTGTACGGCGTCGGCATGAAACGGGACAGCGTGCTTCCGGCAGAAATTTGACAAAGGTTGTAGGTCTTGAGTGACACCGGTTTCGTTGTGAGCCAGAATTACTGTGACTAATTTGATGTCATCCCATGGCAAAGTTGTGAAATGTTTGGTGATTAATCGTCCGTCCGGGTCAACGTCGAGGATGTGCAGTTTCCATCCTTTTGTCTGGAGAGCTTTACATGACTCTATAGTTGCCGGATGCTCACCGGCGGTCAGTGCGATCGTGCCCGGTGCAGAGGCGGCCAATCCGAAGATTGCCATGTTCGTTGCTTCCGTGCCTCCGCTTGTAAAGATCACTTCGTTGGGGTTGGCACCCAGGATTTCGGCAATCTGTTCACGAGCCGTTTCCAATGTTTGGCGGGCCCGGCGGCCTTCGGCGTGCCGAGAACCTGGGTTGGCATAACTGTGATAGAAATGATGAGCCAACGTCTCGACCACTTCTGGGAACGGCCGAGTTGTGGCATTGGTGTCCAGGTAAATCCCGCTCGGTCGGCTCGACTCAGCTTTGTTGTTCATTGTTGCTCGAATAGATGCACTGTTAGTTGTGCTCATCAGGAACGATCTTGAGCAGCAGACTTCGGTCAAGTCATGTCACCAGGCGCTGAGCTTACAGAGTGCCGCATTCTACCAGTGACACAAACCGGCCTCCACTAACAATCTGCCGGCCACTGAAAGAAATACCTGAGGCATAGTGACCATCTGACATAAAACGGATTGCCAATCCGTTGACAATAGTCAGCAAGCGACTTAACCGAGCTAGCAGGTCCAGGTATGGCCAGGACCCACTCGAAAACCCCCTCGATTCACTAGAACCGTCATACCGGTTAGATTTCGCAGATTAGGATAATCCAGCTAAAGCCTGGGCACCAGTTAAGTCGATCTAACGGTTACATGTTAACAGGATAATTCTTCGTTTATGACCTAGTGGCGAATTTCCGGGATTACTTTCAACTGGGGGGAGCTTACTGTGGATAAGCGAATTTTTGCCAACCGCCACCGCCAGGTAATGACAGTGTTTGTGTTGGCAATTTTAAGCGTTAGTTTCGTTGTGGTCGGCTGCACACATCGTCCGCGAAACGCATTGTCCAACAGCCAGACGACGTCGAAGAAGAACGATCAAGTCGTACAATCCGATCGTTCTTTATTCACACTGGGGAACTTGAAGCATTCTGCACTGCAGAAGTCTCGCGCGAAGGTCACAGCGAACGCAGTTGCTAAGACTCCATCGGATGATTTGGTTCAACGGACTAATAGGAACGAGGATCTAAAACTGGTCGAAGCAAAACATTCGTCGTCCATCAAACCAGGCGTCATTCTCTCTCCGTTCATCCAAAAGCGATCCAAAACGACAGACGTGGCGAATCACCACGACCGTGATCAGACTAAGCAACGTCGAATAAAGGAAGTCGAAATCGACAATCAAATTGTCAAAACACCATCGGTAGAGAGTAAGAGAAATCCGTTCGTCGATCGTGTCCGTGCTAAAAAGCAGGTTAGCCAGCGCAAGTTGCCAGTACGGAAGAATGTATTTGTCGACAAATTTAATGTGGAAATGAAGCAATTGCAGGCTCAAATGGACGAACCGTTAGTCGAATCAAATACTGAAAATCACCATCCAATTCGCGATGAAAAAGATCGTCGCGTCCGATTGGACGCGAATCGCATGAAGTCTGAAATGAACGATTCGGCGTTGACGGACGCACGGAAGGAAAAAGACACCGATCATGTCCATCTGAAGTGGGTCAGCGCTGATAGGAACAATTCATTGCTCCAATGGGATTTTGAAACCCAAACAGTGACGCACAATGACAAAACTCGTCGCATTGAATTTCCTGTGAATAGCACGAAGTCCGAAATGAACGACACGGCACTGGCGAAAGTTGCTGAGGCAAGCAATGCCACCCGTCAACTTGTACGCTCGGAAAGTCTTTTGTCTCGCACGCAATCCTCGTACGCGAACGACGGCCTGAAACAAATGCAGACAGATATTGTCACAACCGCGACACAAGACCGAAACGAAAATCGGTGGAAAGAGTCGATTGTTGAGCCATCAACCATCCCATCGCGGTTTGAATGGCATACCGTTGCCGAGACCGAATCTGCGGAAAATCATTTCCGTGCAGTTGATGTTGAGGGACCGATCATAGCGGCGCACCGCCATGCCTCTGTTGTGCCCAGCCAAATTTTGGCGGAACAACAGTCTGTTTTGTCGGGAATTTCTCCGGAAACAACAGTGGTCCAAGCCAACGCGAATTCGTCGGCGGATCTGACTAACAACAGCCGAGGTCGTGTTACTTTGAATGTCTATGCCGAACAGTTGACCGCACGACCAGCCGCCGATTCCTTCTATCCGGTCACGGTTGGGGATCGATCTATTGGTGAAACAGAGTCCGGAAAAAATGACGAACCGTTCAAGGCACTGGAACTGGCTGTTTCCGGTAGCGACGTCCAGTCAACGCACGCGTTGACAGCGGAACCGAATCACGAAAGCCGCAGTTTAGGGACGGTGAATTGGAACATTCAACCGGAAACCACTCCGAACCACCGATCGGTTACGATAGTAATTCCGCTAATCATCGGTTTTCTACTTGGCGTGAGTTGTCTAATTGGAATCCGGATTTTCCGCCGACTGCCACAGCATTCTGGCGGATAGCGTTCGTCCTGATGCGTTTCGCGCAGACATGACCTAGTATTTGGGAAATGTCATCATAGATTGGGATTTTGTGTCCTTTTTTGACGCACTTTGTGGAGTGGACGCAATGTCAGACGACCAGTGGAGTCCGCCGACGTTCAAGGACTTGAAGGTCGTTTTGGAAAGTATTGGCAAGTCAGATAGCAACCATAATCAGTCAGCAGAACGACTGGAATTATCGGTGCCAGCGAGGGTCCTCGCGCTGCGGAAAGCCATTGTCTCTGTCATCACGTGTGAAATCGCTGGTTCGGCATAGGCTTGGTTCATCGAGGCGCTGTCACTCTTGATGAAGTGACAGTCAAGTTGATCAGTGACACGCAGCAGTACCGGTATCGCATTCTGCTGGAATGGTATCAGCTCTGCGACAACGGCATGTTCATAAGCGGCGGTCGATTTCTGGTCAAGTTGACGGAGAACGAATGAGCGCACTTGGGTGTAATCTACCGGATGCTCCGGAATACGCTTTATGCGGGTCGTACACTCTGCGAGTAGCACGCATCGGCCAGTAAGTTGTGAATGAAGTAATTGGCCTTACGCAGAGTCTGGTCGCGGTTCGATAGCATTCAGTACCGAACCGTGCGCAATAGTACCGCTTGCATCGAACATCCTGTTCATCTTGTTGGGTTCTAACAGTCGTCTTGAAGGTAACGATTGGGGCGCTGCTCGTGCAGAATCCACAGAACTCATCGGGTAGCTAAGTCAACGACAGCATCGGCCAGCTGCCGCGACACACATCGAAGCATAACCTCCGGTAGCCGGTGTCCTGAATTCCTATGGTTTCCAAATTCTACCGACGATACAGCCTACATCTGCTTTGTCTAGCCGGGTTGTTATTTCCCTATTTGACGTATAAAGCAGAAACGCTGCCAACAAATAATAATATCGAAACCTGGCTACAGACTGACACGGCTGTTCGGACACAGTATGAAGATTTCAAACGCCATTTTGGTGCTGAAGAGCTTATTCTCATCGGACTCGACAGCCGCGCAAACGACGAGACTTTGATCGAATCCGTTTGCCAACGAGTCGAACAGCTACCCGGTATCCGCAAATGTTGGTCTCCGGCACGGATGCAAGCATTGATGGACGAATTGGGAGTTTCGGATGAGGAAATCGCCGACCGGCTGAAAGGATTGGCGGTATCCGATGATGGACGGATGATTGGATTGGTTGCCCTGTTGTCCCAGGACGGTTTGGCAGACCGAACCACAACCGTGCACGCCGTGCGCGAACAACTCGAATACTGTCAACTCTACGAAGATGCCAATTTGGCTGGCGCGCCTGTTGTCATTGCAGAACTAGACCGCTTGGGGAACAGATCCAGCAATAAGGTGTTTTTTGGAATCACATTGATGATCTGCTTGCTGTTGCTGTGGTACGCGCTTAGAGACTTCAAGGTCACAGTTTTGATTTTGGCTTTGACGGTTTGGGCAATTCATTCGACGTTGACCATTATCAACTTGGCTGGCGGTGAGATGAATTTTATTCTGGACGCGCTGCCGGTGATGATTTTGATCTTTACGCTAGCAACTTCGGTTCATTTTCTGCACTACTTTGTTGCTTCGCACAAAGAGAAAGACCCGCTGAGTAGGGCCATACAGTTGGCGTGGCGGCCCTGTTGTCTGGCGATGTTTACAACAGCGATCGGTCTGGTTTCGTTAACGATCAGCGACATCGTTCCGGTAAAACAATTTGGCCGTTCGGCGACACTTGGATCGGTGATCGCATTGGTGACAGGAATATGTCTGACCCCGGCCATCTTGACACTTTTTCCTCTTAGGAAACTTCGTGCGAATTACTTGGGCGAGTTTTTTACAAAAAGGGGGACCTGGCTCCTGAAACGCAGTAAAGCCGTCGTCTACACCTCAGCCGGAATTTTTTCCGTGGCCTGTGTCGGTCTGGTTCAACTTGAATCTAAGATTGACCCGCTCGATTTTCTGCCGAAGGGCAGTAAGGTTCTGTCGGATGTACGTTGCATTCAGAGGAACTTAACGAATACCGAGTCCATCGAAGCGATCGTGGATTTCAGAGATCGAGAATTAGCATTTGTCGAGAAACTGCGCCGCGTCCGTAAGATCGAAGAATGGATTCGTAATCATCCGGCTGTTTGGCACACGATGTCGGGGGCGGACTTTCTGCCCAACGAGCTTCCGAATGATCCTTTGGAACGTGCGCGCTTGTTGAATAGAGCACAAGCGCATCATGAAGAAAACGATTTTTTGTCAGATGCCGATCAGTTGTGGCGGATTTCAGTTCGAATTCACCCGGATTCAACGTACACACAACAACGGACATTTGATGACTTAGTTGCTATGACGGCTGGATTGCCTATTAAGTTTACGGGGATGGCACCTTTGCTGGAACGCGCTCAGCAGGAAATCTTCCGAGGATTTTGGAACAGTTTCATCACTGCATTCGGGATCATCACGCTGGTCATGATGTTGGCATTGAGATCGTTCAAGGTGGGCGCGATGGCCATGTTCCCCAATTTGACGCCGATTTTCCTCGTCTTTGGCACTTTGGGATGGATCGGGTTTCCCGTAGATATCGGAATGATGATGTCCGGAAGTATCGCTTTGGGGATTGCCGTTGATGGTACATTTCATTTCATGATTCGTTACAGAGAACAATACGAGCAGACAGGCGATTCGTTTTGGTCCGCACGGCACGCCTTACTACAAACAGGTCCGCCGATTGTAACGGCGACGGTAATTGCGAGCGTCGGGATGCTGGCTCTCACGCTTAGCAGTTTTGGCCCCACCATGCGATTCGGCTTTCTGATGATGACAATGTTGTTGACTGCCTTGCTGGGTGATCTGGTCTTGCTTCCGGCTTTATTGTGTTTCCGGTCGACAAGCCGACGAGCCTTGAAGCAAGGTCCGCACTACCAAACCCAACACAGCCGACGTTCTTCCCAGAACCAGCCAGATTTTGGTACCGTCCAGTTGTCTGAGTATTCCGAATTTGTTCAACGTATTCCGGTTAAGTGACCAATTGCACTGTTTATGTGCGCACTTTGAAAAGCTTGTCTAGCACTAATTTAGTTGAGAATTTCGGAAAATCTCATAGAATGGGATACGATGGACTATCACATATTATTGACCGGTGCAACTGGGCTACTCGGTCGCTACCTGTTGCGAGATTTGTTGCTAGCTGATGTCGACGTAGCTGTGCTGGTGCGTCCCAGTCGGCGACAATCTGCTGAGGAGCGTGTCGAGGCGCTCATGGGCACGTGGGACCAACAGGTTGGACGCGGGCTGCGCCGACCTATTGTGCTGTCTGGCAATATTTGCGAACAGAATCTAGGGATGGATGACTCGAGCACAACATGGGTGAAGGAGCACTGTGATACCATCTTGCATAATGCGGCTAGTTTGACATTTCTTGGAACCGATGTTGAGGGAGAACCCTGGGAGTCGAATGTCCGGGGAACGCAAAACGTTTTGGATCTCTGCGAGCAATGCGAAATCCAAGACGTCCACCAAGTTTCTACGGCATATGTGTGCGGTCTGCGTCAGGACCGCATACTGGAATCCGAACTCGAAGTCGGCCAAGAAGTCTCTAACGATTACGAACGCAGTAAGATCGAGGCTGAAAATCTAGTTCGCTCAGCCGATTTTCTGAGTCCGCCGACGGTCTATCGACCGTCCATCATTGTCGGAGACTCGCAGACGGGTTTCACAACGACGTTTCACGGTTTTTACGCTATGCTGCGGATCGCGCAGACACTGGTCAGTTCTGTGGAACTCGATGAAACCGGATTTAGGAATGCCGGTGCACGACTAACTTTGGATGGAACGGAATCGAAGAATTTTGTCCCTGTCGATTGGGTTTCCGCGGTGATTGCCCATATCGTCACTTCTCCGGAACATCATGGACTGACCTACCATCTGACATCGAATCGTCCTGTGACAGTGCATTTGGTCAAGGATGTATTAGAGGAGTCGAACAATTTTCACGGAACCGAATTCTACGGCTCGGGCGTTGAACTGGATAATCCATCAGATCTCGAGCAGCTATTCTACGACCATATCCGAGTTTACAATGCGTACTGGCGCGACGATCCGAAATTCGATCGCGTGAACACTTTGAATGCCGCGCCACACCTGCCGTGTCCGAAAATTGACCGCGAGATGCTGCTGCAATTGGCACGCACTGCGATTGACATGAACTTTCGCTGGAAGGATCGCCCAGTAGTGCAACCTAGCGAGCTTCATTCGTAGCCGACTTTCCCCGCGTTCGTTTGTCGCATTTTTTATTTGTTGGGAATCAGCCGGTCCAGGATGCCATTAACGAATTGAGGAGATTGAGCGGTGCCGTAGTGTCTGGCCAGGTCGACTGCTTCATTAATCACAACTTGGTAAGGAGTCTCCGAGTAAAGCAGTTCGAACGCAGACAATCGCAAAACATTGCGATCGGTGGGAGCCATTCGCGATAAAGTCCAATTCTCGGCGATCGACTCAATCTGAGCGTCCAATTCACTCTGCCGGTCTATGACGCCGACGAATAGTGACCAAGCAAATGTTCGCAGCGACTGATTGTGGATTTTATCGTTAAACATTTGACGGATCGTTTCCAGATCGAGATCTGGATTCAAGTCCTTCTGATAAAGCATCTGCAGGGTAACTTCGCGAGCGTATCTACGGCGGGTCATTGGTGCGCGAAAATGAGCGAATTGAAGATAATCAAAATTGGCGTTTGGTCATAAGTCTTTCGGCCAGAGATTCTCGTCTGCCATCGTCTTCAAAGTGTTGACCATTTGTATGGCAGCCAACGCAGCTTCACTGCCTTTGTTTCCCGTTTTTCCGCCAGCTCGATCCAGGGCTTGTTGGAACGTCTCGCAAGTCAATACGCCGAATAAAACGGGTATTCTGCTGGATTGGCCGGCTTGTAGAATGCCTTGGGCGACCTGTTGATTTATGTATTCGTGGTGCGAGGTTTCTCCCTTGATGACGGCTCCCAGACAAGAAATTGCAGCGAAGCGACCACTCTTGGCCAGTCGGTCGGCGACCAGTGGAATTTCGAATGAACCGGGCACCCAAACCACTGTAATCTGTTCGTCAGTCACTCCATATTGTTTCAGTGTATCAATGGCTCCTTCCAACAACCGCTTGGTGATCACGTGGTTGAATTGGGAAACGACGATCGCGTGCGACTCGCATCCTGCCAGAAGCTTGCCTTCGATGATTTTGACCATTAACTCAGATTCATACTCATTAAGAACTCTTCGTTGGTCTTGGTGCGATTCATGCGGCTGACTAATAATTCCATCGCTTCTACGGGATTCATGTCGTTTAGCACGCGTCGCAGAATCCAAACGCGTCGCAGTTCTTCCTCATCAAGTAACAATTCTTCCCTTCGAGTTCCCGACTTATTGACGTCAATGGCTGGCCAGATGCGTTTTTCGACCAGTCGCCGGTCCAGATGCAGTTCGGTGTTTCCCGTCCCTTTGAATTCCTCGAAGATCACTTCATCCATTCGGCTACCTGTATCCACCAAGGCCGTGGCGACGATCGTCAGGCTGCCTCCGTCTTCGACATTTCGAGCTGCGCCGAAGAAACGTTTAGGACGTTGCAGTGCATTGGCATCGACGCCACCGGAAAGGATCTTACCCGAATGAGGCACTTCCGTATTCCAGGCGCGTGCTAGGCGAGTGATCGAATCCAAGAAAATAATGACGTTGTGTCCGAATTCGACCATTCGTTTGGACTTTTCGATCACCATTTCCGACACCTGAATATGCCGGCTGGCCGGTTCATCAAAAGTGCTGCTAATTACTTCGCAGTTGGTCCCCCGAACCTGACGTTCCATGTCAGTGACTTCTTCAGGCCGTTCATCGATCAACAGGACGACGACATAGGCTTCTGGATGGTTGATCAGGACAGACTTGGCCAGTTTTTGCAGCAAGACAGTCTTGCCAGCGCGCGGTGGTGAAACGATCAGGCCGCGCTGGCCCATGCCAATCGGTGCGAGAATGTCGACCACGCGCGTACTGAGTTCATCGGCCGTAGTTGTTAGAGTCAAACGCACGTTTGGATGCAGCGGTGTCAGGTCGTCGAAGACGACTTTAGCCGTCAACAGATTCGGATCCTGAGCATTAATCGCCTCGACGCGCAACAAGGCGAAATAGCGTTCGTTTTCTTTGGGAGGCCGAATCTGCCCGGCCACCGTTGCTCCGGTCCTTAGTCCAAACCTCCGAATTTGGCTGGGTGACACGTAGATGTCGTCGGGGCACGGCAGGTAATGATAGTCGGGGCTGCGCAGGAATCCGAAACCGTCAGGTAAGATTTCCAGTGTCCCTTCCCCGAACATTAGGCCGTTGAGCTTAGTCCGTTCTTTCAGGATTCTGAAAATCAGGTCCTGTTTTTGTAATCCACTGATTTCACTCAGGCTTTCTCTGCGAGCCAGAGCCATAAGTTCTTTCATCGTCATCTTCTGCAATTGAGCAATATGTAACTCGCCGCGTTTGATTTGCTCATAGCGATCGTCCGTCGGAAACTCGGACCACGGAGTGTCCGGCATGGATGCCTCGTCTAACCTGACGTGGTTTGTCGATTCCGAATTTATTAAGGGCTGTTTTGTGGGAATCGTAGCCGAGGTGGGCGTGACGCGGACTTCAGAGGCCTGGGATTTGATCGATTTGGCCATGGTAACAATTCCTGCGATCGCGGTGGTTCTAAAAAGACCGGTTAGTCACCATCGACGGATTGAAGATTCCACCTGAACATATCTCGTTGAGGTCGATTAATAGTGGGGGTGACTTGCTTAGAGAACAATTCTTTAGTGGCTGAAGCCTCAAGTTAGGTCGTTGTTGATCTGAGATAAAATTCGTTTTAATTCGGTTCCGGCTTGGCTAATAAAACCAGAATTATCGATCACATAATCTGCCGCCCGCCGCTTTGTCTCGATCGGCAGTTGGCTAGATTCACGCGAGCGAAACTCTTCTTCGTTCCAACCGCGCGATTTAGCGACACGCCCAAATCGTTGCTCGTAGGGCACGTCGAGAAAAACAACTTGGTCGCACAGATCTCTCCAATCGGCTTCCAGAAGAACAGCTGCATCAAGGATGATAGTGTCGAAAGCATTCGATGCTCTTGCCTCCTCCACTTGTTTCTGAAGATTTTGTCGAATTTGGGGATGAACGATTGATTGCAAATCGGCCAGTGCCCGGCGATTGCCGCAGCTTGAACCGAAAACTTCTCGGGATAATATCGCGCGATCGACTTGCCCTTGTTCGTCAAAAACCGGTTGTTGAAAACGTTGATGGATTTGTTCTTTGACGTATGGGAGCTTTAGGACCTCGTGTCCAACCCGGTCTCCATCGAGGACGACCACATTTCGTTTCCCGCTGATCCAACGAGCAAGAGCACTCTTGCCGGAGCCAACTCCTCCAACCAAGGCAACAACAGGAACGAACCTTCGGCCTAGCACATTCGTAGGATTGACACCCTAAACTGCAGAAAGGTACATGAGGGATACATTCGGTGAACTAACGCTTTGTTGTGAATTGGAGTTCGTGCGTTCCAGCCGCACGCGAAATCAGAGATGCAACCTTAAGGTGTGTTTGAGTCAATGGTGAACGAATCAACTTCGCCTGTCAACCAAATTGGTAAAGTTTCAGACCACATCAGAATCTGCAAATATGACGTACTGTGGCATTTCCCGGTGTTGGGTTAAACGTTTTCGAGATCCAACCAGTTCGAGCCGACCGAGACGTCGACTGTGACTGGTACGATCAAATTCATGGCCGTTTGCATTTCGTCGCGAACAAGTTTGACGAGAGAATCAGTTTGTTCCACCGGGACTTCGAACACTAACTCGTCGTGAATTTGCAGAAGCATTTGGCCGGGATGGCTTTCTCGTTCGATTCGTTCGTCAATGTTGACCATAGCCTGCTTGATCAAATCGGCTGCCGAACCTTGGATGATTGTGTTGACGGCGGTGCGTTCCGGGAGATTACGTTGACGTCCGCGCCGCGGCCGGATGCCACTGATGACACGTCTTCGACCCAGAATCGTTTGTGCAAATCCGCTGCGCTCGCATTCATCCAGCGACTGTTCCAAGAATCGGTCGACGCCACTATAAAGCGTGAAATAGTTGTCGATAAACTCGGCCGCCTGTTCGGTCGTAATCCCCAAAGCCGCGGACAATCCAAATGGTGTCTGACCGTAAATCACGCCGAAGTTCACCGTCTTGGCAACTCTGCGCATTTCTAACGTCACTCGATCGGCGTCGACGTCGAAAATTTCGGCTGCTACCGCCAAGTGAATGTCTGCCCCTTGGTGAAACGCTTCGACTAACACTTTGTCCTGGCTGAAGTGCGCCAGCATACGCAACTCGATCTGCGAATAGTCTGCACAAACGAGTTTCCAATCTTGCTGTGACGGCACAAATGCCCGCCGCACGCGCCGACCCTCGTCGGTGCGAATAGGAATGTTCTGCAAATTCGGGTTGCTGGAACTCAAACGGCCCGTCGCGGTGACAACCTGATTGAAGGAAGTGTGAACTTTTCCGGTCTGGGGATTTACCATCTCTGGCAGCGCATCGAGGTACGTTCTCTTCAACTTTGCCAAGTGGCGATGTTCGATGATTTGCCTGGGCAAAGGATGCCATTCGGCCAGTCTTTCCAATACATCTTGACTTGTACTGGCTCCGGTTTTGGTTTTCTTCAAGACAGGCAAGTTCAAATCTTCGAACAAGACCGTGCGTAATTGCAGCGGTGAATCGATGTTGAATTCTCGTCCTGCGGATTCGTGGATATCAGCGACGAGTTGAGATAGTCGTTTGCCCAAATCGCTGCTTTGGCGATTCAATTCTTCGACGTCAATTCGGATGCCGGTGCACTGCATACGAGCTAGGACTGAGATTAACCGCCGCTCTAAGTGCCAATACAAGTCCCACAGGTTTTCTCGACGAAGTTCGTCAGCAACCAGATTAGCTACCTGCCGGGTTGCATCAACATCTTCACCGGCGAGTACGGCAATTTTAGCGACACAGATTTCGGGCATCCCAGAATGTTCCTCATTCGTATTGGTGATCTCATCAGATGGTGATGGCCGAAATTTCAAATATTGTTCTGATAGCGCGTCCAGACTGTGTGTTCGCGCCCCGGCACTTAGCAAGTAGCTGCCGACCATAGGATCGACACCAAGTCCACAGATGTGAATTCCGAAGCGCCTAAGTACAACGAGGGCATACTTGATATTTTGACTTGTGATTTGAAGGTTCGCGTCCTCCAAAATCGGCCGCAGCGAATCGAGTACCTTCTGGGTGTCTAATGTTGCTTGTCCTGCCGGACCGCGGATTGCGATGTAATAACCACTGTTAGGCTGCCAATTGAACGCACAGCCTACAATGTCGGCGCGCATCGCGTCCAAGCTCGTTGTCTGTAGTTGCATGCAAAAAGTTCTCTGCTTGTTCAATGACGAGAGAAATTGTTTCAGCTTTTGGTTAGTGTCGATGACTTCAACCGATTGTTGTCTGCGGACTGTGGGAATTTCAGGGGCCAGTTGACGCACTTCGTCGGCGAACCGGTGAAATCCAAACATCCTGAATAGTTCCAGTAACCGTTGGATGTCGGGCTGTGCGGTGCGAGCAGCGTCCCAATCAATTTCCAGCGGCAAATCAGTCTTCAACCGCACCAACTCGCGACTCATGCGCGCCTGATCGGCGTATATCTTCAGATTCTCGCGCAGTTTGGGGCCGGATGCTTCGTCCGCGTGAGCTAGTACATTGTCAAGCGTGTCGAATTGGTTTAACAGCACTCTGGCTTTTTTGGGTCCTACTAAAGGCACGCCGGGCACATTGTCAACGCTGTCGCCGACCAGCGCTTGGAAGTCAACGACCTGATCGGGCCGTATTCCCCAATCCTGCAGTAAGTATTCTTCGCCCAAGATAAAGTTTTTACGGATGTTGTAGAGTTGAATGCGGGGCCCGATCAGTTGCCGTGCGTCCTTGTCGTTCGTGACGATCTGAACATCGATATCCCGTTCCTTTGCCAGACGGGCGATCGTGGCCATTACGTCATCCGCTTCCCAGCCGGCCTGTTCAACGATTGGCAACCGGAAGGCTTTCATTACTTCGACGATCATTGGAATCTGAGGCCGCAGCTCGTCTGGCATTGCTTCCCGATTGGCCTTGTAGTCCGCGTAGATGTCGTTCCGGACACCGGGACCGGCCGAATCCATAGCACACAACAGGTACGTCGGCTTCTTGTGACACAGCATCGCCAACAAGTCACGGGTGAATCCGTATGTGGCATTCGTCGGCTGACCGGATGGACCTGTCATCGACGGAATGGCATGAAACACCTGGAAAACCAGAGAAAAAACGTCAATTATATAGGCGAAGTCACCCATGGAAACCGTTTTTATCTTGACTTCGAACTCGGACAACAGCGTAAATGCCATCAGCTGACGCACGGAATACAATCAGAATGTCCCGTGGAATCGCCAAAAGGTTCAAAAGGTTCAAGCGTGCTGCATAGGCAGCCGATTCATTATTGACACTGCCTTATCCCCTTTTAGACTTGAGAGATATGCAGACGCGAATTCTCGTCTAGTGTGTTGAAAAGGATAGATCCATGGCATCCGCAGTCAAGCCGACGGCCGTCCATTTCTCGCTAATATTCTTCGTGATGCTCAGTATCATTATGAGCGTCATGTTTGTTTTATATTTCAGGGACTACGGTGACTTGGAGGAAGCAACCAAGGTAATCAGGAACGATCTACGAGACAAGACAACGGTGACCCAGGGGCAGGATGAAGATATCCAGGCGCTGTCGAAGGTCATCGGGCATAATTTCGATCAAGTTGGGCTTGAAGATCAGGCAGTGGGAACAGTTCTTGGTGGCACACGAATTGATCTTGAGAAAGTCGACAACCTGTCGGAAAAGACCTACAAAGCTGCCATCGAGAAGCTTTTGCAGGACGTGCTGAATCTAACGCAGGAACGCGACAATATTCGCGCAGATTTGGGTGCCGAGCACAAGGAAATTCTGGCGCTTCAAAGTCGGTATCAAGCATTGGTCGACGAAGAAGTGGGTGCTAAGAAAAAGGCAGAACAGGATCTGAAGGATTTAATCACGCAGCAAGATGAAGCACTGCGCGAGAAAATAAAGAAAATTGATGACCTGCGGGACGCAAATAGGCAATTGCAGCAAGAATTGGAAGACGAAAGTATTGCCCACCAGAAAGACAACAAGCGTTTCAAACGAGAAGTTGCCCAGTTAAGTTTGATCACGGATCGGCTCCGCGAGAAACTGGACGAAGCGACGAAAGTGAGTTTCGAACGAGCCGATGGAGAAATTGTCTGGGTCGACAACATAACTAACCGAGTCTGGATCAATCTTGGGATCGCGGACAACCTGAGCAAGCGCACGAATTTCAGCGTGTATACCAAAGCTCATCACGGAGTCGGCCGAGGTACTGACGACATTAAAGGATCAATCGAAGTCACTCGGCTGATCGACTCACATACGGCCGAAGCACGCATTCTGGAATACGACCTTTTGCGGCCGTTGGCGAAAGGCGATCCTATCTACACACCACTATGGAGTCCTGGTCGCACAGAAAACTTTTCGTTTGTGGGCACAATTGACTTGAATGGAGATGGCAGCAGCGACCGTGGTCAACTGCACGACTTGGTTGCCGGAGCCAGAGCCACGATCGACAACGAAGTCGATGACAAAGGAAACAGAATCCGGTACACTAGCTTCCCGAACGTTTTTCTTCCGCACCAGATGGACAGTCCTGGCATCGACGTGAACACCAAATTTCTGGTTATCGGGGAAATCAAAGATCCGAGCACAACTGCCATGCCGGATGAAAAATCCATAATTGACAGAATCCTTGCTCACAGGACTGCAATGGTCAAAGAAGCCCGCAAGACTGGCGTGCGAGTCGTCAGCATTAGCGATTTCCTGTCGTACATCGGGTACAAACCGCAGAGACGGTTGTTTACACCCGGCACGGACCGGCCCTATAATTTGAGAGCCGGTGCCCACAGCACAACAACTGACGTGGCCGTGGGAAAACGCGCTTCATCCGGCCAGGTTTCTGGCGTGTTCGGCAAAAGAAGGCGATTAAGACAGAAATCGTCTTCCGGCCAAACAAGCCCACTATTCCGCGGCGGTTATTAAAGCAGTCGATGTGGAATAACGCGAACCGCGCGTTTTCTTTAGGCGCCTTCGTCAACTGTGACATCCAACGTCGCGAAGTGTTTGACAGGTGCTCGCGTCCTCTTGTCCAAATAGATTCTCGGTGGCGCCTGAGGCAAACGGACTTGATCAGTATTCGTGGTGAGACCGACCTGGCAGCGTAGAGATTGACCCTAGTTGTTGTGTCAGCGACAGTCAAAGAATGGGACTTGACCAGAATTTGCCGTCGACCAACTTGCCAGCAGTCGCACCAGGTTCGCGTTCGTTTGTTGGATTTGGTCAATTGACGGTGCTAGAGACGAGTTGGACGGAATAACCTCCGAGTCCGTCGTGCACTATGGTTTTGTGTCCGCATCGAAAAAGGCACCCCCCTCGACGATATTTGTGGAATCGAAACTGAAGCCACGGATGACCGAATTCAATGGACTCTCTGCCCGCTCTTGGCGCTGTCGCGCCTCGGCGACACGCTTCAGTACGATTGCTTGAAAGTCGAACTCAACGAGTTGCTGTTCCGCGAACGGTTGTAAAGCCCGTGCGACCCTGGTTGCAGTTTGATATCGTTTTTCGGGCTGTTTCGCCATCATTTTTGTGACGATGTTGGCTACTTTCTGCGGAACCGTCGGCACAAAATCGTACAGAGGGCACGGGTTTTCCTCGCGATGCGCTTCGATTTTCTGCGACACAGATTTGACCGTAAACGGCACTGTACCAGTCAGAGTGTAGTACAAAACACATCCCAAACTGTAGATATCGGCAGTGGGACCGACTGAATAGCTATCTAGCGACTGTTCAGGCGAAATAAAATCGGCCGTGCCCAGGCAATCGTGCCCGAAGATCATGGCCAGCGTGAACTCGTCGTCGTCGTCGATTCGTGCCAGACCGAAGTCCACAATTTTCAGACTACCGTCATGTTGGACCAACAAATTTGCGGGCTTGATATCGCGGTGGATGATGCCGGCCTCATGAATGTGTTCCAATCCGGCTGCCGTTTGCTGCACGAAGCTGCACGCCTGTGATACGGAAATTGGCCCCTGCTCTTCGACAAATTCTTTTAAACTGATGCCTTCAATGCACTCCATGACGACATAGTAGACATCACCAAATATGCCGTCTGTCTGCCCAGTCTTGTAGGTCCGGACGATATTCGGATGGTTCAGTTTCATACCAGCACGGGCTTCGAGCAGGAAACGAGCCAGTAATCCTGCGTCTGTCGAGTCTTTATCAGAGACAATCTTCAAGACGACCTTTTCACCGGACTGTATATCCTCGGCTACGTACAGCCAGCCCATACCGCCTGTGCTCAAAATATCTAACACCTTGTAATCATCGATTATGTAATCCAGACTCGGTTTAGGTATCAGTCGGCTGGTGGATAGTGCCGCTGATTCGGAATTGCCGCCTGAGAGGTTTGTCTCGACATGAAACGAAAACCGACCCAATTCCAAACAATCTCCGTTAGCCAACCTGCAAACTTCAATGGAAGAACCGTTGAGGTAGGTTCCATTTCGGCTACGTAGGTCTCGGACGCGCAACTGGCCATCATCCAGAGAAATTACGCAGTGGAGGTACGAGATCTTCGGAGAAACGAGTTGAATGTTGCACTTCGCCGAGGAACCGATCAGCGTTGTCGGCCGCAAAATATCTTTCTTGATCGTCTCACCATGGTGATCTCGAAAGACCAGGCGCGCGTACTGATCGACCTGCTTCGTCGCTATGTCGTGCGGGAGTTCCAAGTTTTTGGGACTGCGAATGGTGCTCATCGGCTTTTGGACGTCGGTGAAACGGCTCATGCAGAACCACGCAGTTTCAGTTTGACGTGCGACTCACACGCTATTCATCCTCTACAGATCTGGATATGGGCGCCGCACCAGTACTGTTGCGGCAAGTTCCGCGTTGGCCAGGGACGCCATCAGATCGACAAAATCTGTCTCACTCTTTACGGGACTCACGATTTGTCAGGGTCGTCGCGATCCAAAACTAAAAGAGCCTCTCAAGATCCAGTGCATGCTGGACGATGAGCCCAATCTTGAGGCTAGTTGTCCAAGCGAGTGAAGTCAAGCGAATTTGCTTTCTAAGGAATTCCGAAACTCTTGAAAGGTTGACTACGAAATGAGCTTCAGAAAGATATTCTGCGGTCATTTGTGGCCGGACCACGAGCGCGCAAAAAAACAGACTACCAAGAGAATGGTCTGTCCCAAGAAAAGAAGGAACGGTTGCCTAAGTTGGACCAGAAACTTAGGGGGTTGCAGGGAGACGGTCGTTCGCCTCTTTAAGGGCATCAATTTCGGTGTAGTTATAGATCGCAAAGCTCAATCCCGTGAACGCTGCGCCGAGAACTCCAAGCGTAATAACATCAACGTTGCCGAAGACACCGGAGCTCGGGACATTACGGTCCACCACGTTTTGGGCGCGGATTATTACTGCACCCGAAACAATTAGCACTTTTCGATGAGCTGCTGGCGGAGCGGTATTTGGCGCCCAGAAGCGGAACCAGCCATGACCATTTGCTGCGACAACGTGATACGATCCGCCGCGCAAGTTCTCGACGGCAAACACACCGGTTTTGTCTGTCACCGCCGTGGCCACTTCGCGATCACTTTGACGAACTGAGACAACGACTCCTTGCAGTTCCTTATTTTGCAAATCCATCACTTTGCCGGTGACAATGCCGCCGGCGGCCATGGCGATGTCAATAATTGCAGGTTCTTGTGCTGTTTTTCGTTGTTTGACTGCTTGATTAGGCCCGGCTGCGAACAGTTCTAACTGCGGAATCAAAAGCCCGCAGGAGGCCATGCTGACGAACGTCGCTTTCAGAAATCGCCATGAGTTCATCTGTTTCTCACCTTACATCCGATCGACGCCAATTGAATTCGCGTTCGGCACAACATCACCGTTCCAAAATCGATATTGTTTTCGATTCGGCGGCGATGAAATTACGTCACACGATCAATAACTTTTACCTAAATCTTAATATCGACAAATTGACCACGACCGTTGAAAGAATAATACCTAGCACGCAACCTTTTTCTCGTCAGCTGAGATAAAGCGGCTACATACCACTGTGTTTCCGGAAATCCGACTCTGACTTACTGAATCCAGTTAGGAATCGGTGGAACGCATTTTGTTCGGCGTATGTTCCAAGTCAGACTTTTTTTCGCGGACTTGGAACAAGTCAGGACTTCCGCCGTTCTTAGGAACGCGAAATTCGCAATGTGATCCGACTGGCAACGTATACAGCTTTACTCCAGCATCGGTCCTGTGACGGTAAGTCAGTGGATATGGGATTGTATAATCGTGCGAATTTCCAGCTTCGAGTGTGTAGGGACCTCCCCAACCGCTGTGCGGACCCTTCGTTTCATACACCAGTGAAATATTGCTGCGATTAGTGATCTTCACGCCGGGAGCACTGAATTCGACAACTATATCAGGCGCTGACCAGTTGGCTTTTGAAAGCCGCAATTTCGTCAATCCGAAGTTGATGTCCGGAATCCGGGTCTTGGAGAACGGTCCCTGGCTGGTCCAACCTCGCCAACCGTCGACGAATATTTTTTTGATCATTTCGGCTTTAATTTCGGAAGATTTTGGCTGATAACCGGATGCAAATCGTCCGGACAGTCTAATGTCAGGTTCGCCGACCCAGCTCAGCTTTAATGCTCGTTCGATTAAATGCGATGCTGAAACATTCACTTGTACTAATTGAGTGAGTTGGACTTCAAATTCTGCAAACGGTGTCCACTGAGAAACGTTCCCTTCATTCTTAATCGCCAGGGAGATCAATATTTTGGGAAAGTTGAACTGAAATCTTCCGTTAGCATTTGGCTGTGGTTTCGCATCGACAACCATGATCGGCTCGGCCAATACCAACTCCGACCAGATCTCGACGTTGTCTGTGTAGCGTTTCAAGTCGGGAATTGCTGCGTCCAGGACGTTTCGGTCCGCGAGCGGCCTGAATTTCGTTTCAGGGATGTCCAGAACATGAATCCGAGCGACGTCAGCCTGAATCAACAGGTTCGTCAACGGTCGTAATAAATTTGGTGCGACGCCGATACGTAGACTGGTTGATTTCGGAACCGCACCTACGGTACGACCAATCAAATTGATTAATTTAGGCTTCGCGGGAGCATGTTTTGCATTGACGGCCGCTGCCGTGACGCCAAAAACGACAGAAACACCGTTCTTGTCCGTTGCGATTTGGTCGGGCCAAACACGAATTCGCGGGCGATAGACGGGCAATGGCCAGAAACTGCTGACCAGATCCGTAACATCTGTCCAGATTAGCTTCTTTTCAATTCGATTCAGAAGCGACGGAATGACTGATGTAATCTCTTGTTCTATGCGATCTTGACTTCCATAAAGACCGTTAACTAAACCATTAGACACTTTCTTACGAGTCATACCCAGGCCACGCGTAGAGATATCAGCAGGTGATGTCACGTACCAATTGTCTTCAGGAATGTCAAACTGCGTCGTGACGAGTTTCAGCCGAATCTGGCGATCATTGACGAATGGCATGACGTCAAAACTCAGCCAGGCAGGACGTTGGTAGCCAATAACGATGTAAATTGGTCCGGCTGTTGCCGAATGATCTTTCCCGGTGACGTAAGTGGCGTCGATCGTAATTGTAATGTCTTGAAGTCCCAGTTGAATATTTAAATGGTCTTTGCGATGCGCATTAATCCGTGCTTGTGTAAGTTTTCCGGTGTAGCTGATTCCGGAAAATTCGATGTCGAAGTTGCGACCATCCACAGTCGTCGTATCGGAGAAATCGTCAAGCGTCCCGCTGAGAAGTTCTGCCGAGACCAACTTAGGGATCGCATAGGCCAGCGCATCCAGCATGTCGTTGCCCAAACGGACGTAGCCGGCCTTTGATATTTCAAGCACCGGCAGGAATGGATCGTCCTTGTTTGGCTTGACAATTGCGCGATGACCCGGCTTGGTATGAATTGTGGGAGCTGCATGTTCCACCGAACGGGGATCTAAGAGCCAGGCATAAAGATTGTCGCTGTCGTAGGCAAGTTTCCAAACGTCATGGCCGATGCCGGAGATAGCGTTGAAGCGGGGATGAGCGCCGGCCAACTTGAGTGCCTCGATCATTTGCCGGGATTCTTTCGGCAGGATGGCCGCATCGTCCATTCCGTGGAAGGCCCACACTGGAATGTCCTTTAACGTCTGGGCCCATTCAGGGCGTCCGCCACCTGCTAAGGGGACAATCGCTGCCCATCGCTTCGGCGTTGCTGCGGCGATGCTCCACACGCCATAACCTCCCATAGACCAGCCGGTCAGGATCTCGCGGTTCTTGTCGACGCGAAACTCCTTTTCGACAGCGTCCAAAATGCGGAGGGCCCGACTGCTGTCTGGCGTCCCGGCGTTCCATCCCTGGAGCAAACGGCTTTTGACGTCTTCGCACTGCGGAAAAACCACCAGAAACGGAAAAGTTTCTTGCCGTTTTCTGACGAACGGTCCCAGACCGATTTTCGTCGGGGCATCGCCATCACTCCCTCGTTCTCCCGCACCGTGCAAGAACAATATTATCGGCCATTTCGTATCAGACGAATAATCCTGCGGGACAAAGACCGTAAACGTGTGTTCTCCTTCATCGTCCCGGTAAATGCGCTTCAAGAACCCTCTTGACGGGGTGTCAGCTTGAGCGAACTCGACAGTCAAAAGCAGGACGACCAACAAACCAATCGACCATGCGGAAATCCACATCCTGGCAAATCGGAATTCCATCATGGCTGGTTTCCTTCAATTGCGTTCTAACTCGCATCAATTGTCGTGTTACATTTTGCAGCACAGCGTGTCAACAGGCCAGATTGGCTTTTCTAAGTTGACGAAAGACGCGTGTTTCTGGGAGATTGGGGAGCGAGCACCGAGCTTATCCGCAGATCGCCATCTACAGGCCGACAGGTTCGAGTGCTACGGCTGTTCATTAAACTGCCGAATTTTTTCCCGGGCTCTGGTCAGTGTCGGGCCGATTGAGTTTACTGGGATACCTAACCCGGTGCTGATTTCTCGGTAGGATTTACCCTCGAGATGAAATTGGCGAACGACCGCGGCATCCTTTTCTGACAACGTCTTCAGAATTCGATGCACTTCATCACGGTCATCAATTCGCGAATTCTCCGGGTTGGATGCTCTAACCTGTTCGAGCGAAGACTGGTGAGCGTGAACGCGTTCCCTCGTTTCAGTGATACGGTGGCGAGTGATCTCGCGTAATACAATACGGCGGGCAACAATGGTTAGATATGTCGCTAGCGAACATTTGCCGCGAAACTGGCGAAGGACGGAGTAGTTATCCGCCAACAGAACGACGAAAGTCTCCGCACAGAGGTCGTTAATGTCTTCGGGCGATAATCGAACGCTGCGTGCGTGCGCCGTGTGGTTAATGACGTGTACAAACAATCCAATGAATCGATCAACAAAGTCGTTCCATGCGCCCGGCTCTTCAGCGAGGCATCGATTAAGTAAATGGAGGTCAATCGCCGTGAGGGCCACGGGCAGATTCCTCTGCAATGAGTTTTGGGATGGATAAGTAAGTCGACGAGAGGGGTCAATGTCGCCAAGCCCCACCAATCCAACTCGCAAGACCGTTCACTGGAACCCGATTTACTGAATTGTAGGTGGGCGATCAAACTGGTTGCTGTCTAATGTAGTTTGATTCAGTATTTGAGGCAATATGGTAATTGACGCACACGTTAAGCGTTTCACCATCGTGAGTTACTGCGTTGCATCGCCTTCCCTGTCTCGACATGAAATTGCGTCAGGTACTTACTTGACACTCTGTTGGATCGCAACTAAGATTCCGAGTGATTTTTCGCACGCAAAGTGTGAAATTTCTTGATCTTGTGTCGTTCGGCCAAGTTTTTCGGCCCGTGCGGTCAATATATTGCTTGAAAGGTTGCAGAGTTCAATCGTTTATGTAGGCTACTCACCGACGGTCATGAAAAGGAATGTCCTCGTATGCGAGATCAGCCTGCTGCAGGAAAGGGAACGTTATGACTCACGTCGTTGCCGAACCCTGTTTCGGTTGTAAATACACCGACTGTGTCGTTGTTTGTCCGGTCGAGTGCTTTTACGAAGGCGAGTCGATGCTTTACATTCACCCGGACGAGTGCATCGACTGTGAAGCTTGTGTTCCGGAATGTCCCGTGGAGGCGATATTCCACGAAGATAATTTACCCGAAGAGTGGACTGCCTATACTGAACTGAACGCAGAGTTGTCGCTACAATGTCCGGTCATCACTGAAAAGAAAGAGCCATTGGCCGAATCTTAAAAAGCTTCAGTACCGCTGATCGAGGCAGTAGCTGTGCGGTCTGTTGCTAGGCACAGTCGGTGTTTGGTGGTCAACACTAAAATGAATCGAGCATACAGCCAACGGTTTAAACAACTATTATGATAGCGCGAGCTTGCTAACGTCACTGTAGTAGTCGCGCGAAGTCATACGTTCACCGTTCGATTCAATGAAATCAGCACCGGGTTAGGTATCCCAGTAAACTCAATCGGCCCGACGCTGACCAGATCCCGGAAAAATGTGGCTATTCATGACCACATAGTATTGCCCAGTGTAATATGGATTTATGGCAACTTCGTGAAATCCAGAACTTCACGACTTCCAGTACACCCTGACAACGTACCAGACGGCTAGAAGCGGCAGAATCAGTGTCGTCAGCGTGACGAATGACCAGTTCTGAAAAAACAGTGGTTTTAGTAGAAACTGATCAATTAGGATGGAAGCAATCGTTGTCCAGCAGATGATGACGATTCCCAAAAGCTTGCCTTGCTGTTGCTCTTCGGAAGTCAATTGAGTCGTGCGCTTGCGCGGTTTCCGATTCAAATTTTTTGGTAGTTTAGTGGTTTTCTGCGTGGTTGCGGCGTCAGCCGGTTTTTGAGCGGTTTCGTCGCGCATGCCAGCAGCGTAATACTTGGCGATGGCCTGATTGATGGCCAATGGCGTGGCGATGACTTGGCGTATTGGAACTCCAAACCGAAGACGCAATTCGTCTTCCAACATATGAGTTGGTTCTTCGGCGCACGCAACCAACAGAACATCATTATCGATAAAGAGCGGCAGAATTGAATTTCGCTTGACTAAAGCTCGCGGAACTTTGTCTAAGACGGAATCATCGGGCATCATGTCCTCTAGGTCGACATACGAAAACCCCAGTTCAATAGCGAACGCTCGCGAGGCAGTTTGGGCGTCGGCTAGCTTCATCTGGACGATGGCATCTCGCATCGAAAGTCCTCGCAAGTCGGCAAAAGCCCGAGCATCCTTGATGTGTTCTTTATTGAGGTGACCTTGATCTACTAATACATTTTCCATCAATGGATGTCCGGTCGTGCTCGTTGCTGGCTCGAACTTGCGTCCCGTTTTTTCGTCAAATTCGCGCTTGCGAGCTGGATCCGTCAAGCACAGCATTGCTTTGGCGAGTTCGTTTAGCAGTTCTTGCGACGGAACAGCATATTGGCCTGTGGCGTATTTACGAACGTGGGCGTTTAGCTTCTTATAATGGCGGCGAATTTTGTCGTTGTCGTCCTCGAACTGCACCAGTCGCAGTAAAGTATAGTAATCCGGCGGGCGTGGGCCGTCGGGGATCCCGAGCCAGTCCTTATAGACATCCAGTGCCACGAAGCTGCTTTCCCAGTGGAGCGTCAAACAGACTCTGTTTTTGTGTAAAAACGATGTGCCACCAAAACCGCGCACCGTTTTGTCGTTGGGCCAGATTGCACCCGCCGCGTCGATCGCGGCAAAAGTCGTGCGGAAATAATGACAAACGATTATGTAATCTCGTACTCGTCTACAAGGCCCTTAAAGACATCGACGCCACTTTCGTCAAGTCCGGAGTCTCGTACAATTTCAGTCGAGGCTTCGTTGTCGCCGGTTAGCTCTTTGGCGTGCGCCAGGATCCGACCTTGCGAATTGTACTCATAAGATAACTCAACCGGCGATCCGGCAGGTAAGTTATCCGGTAAATCAAAAATTCGAAAATCGCCAATCGTGGTACAGGCGTTCGGATTTGAGGCCTCACCTTCCAGTACGGTCACGTGAATCCGCTGCTGATTATCCGAAGTAGTCACAAATCGCTGTTTGACGTTGTTGGGGATTTCCGTATTCTTCGGGATCATTATGTGATTAATCGTTCTGGATTTATCGTTGGGATCAGTCAGCTTCACACCTAACGAGTGCGAGTTGACATCAGTGGTATTCACGGCACGTAATCGATTGATCAAGGCCTTTCCCATTCGGCTCTCGCCGCCGGTTGCTTTGGCCTCCAAAATGGCCGCATGAATCGCGGCACCCTGCGAAACCGCTTCTTCTGGAACCACATCTTGCGAAGGAGCTTGTTTGCACACGTCTGTTAACATGTGTTTGATGATTGGCATCTGCGTTGCCCCGCCGACAAGGATGACATTTTCCAAAGATTCCGGCTTGATTCCCGCCTGTTGGAGCACTAGTTCCGTCGTGTCTTTGGTACGCTGAAGCAAATCGGCAGTCATGCGTTCGAAATCGCCACGCGTCAACGAGACCGTTAGCGAATCGCCTTCATAATACAAAGTGACGGGAACCTGAGCTTTTTCGCTGAGCGCACACTTTGCTTGCTCGCACTCACTCGAGAACGAATGCACCGCTGCGGGATTGTCGCGCGGATCCTTATGGAACTTCTGATTGAATTGCTCGCACACGTGATCCAAGATGCGGCGACTCCAGTCCAGACCGCCTAGCATGACGTCGCCGTCGGTTGCCAAAACGCGAAAATGAGTTGGCGTATACCGCACCACTGTCACGTCAAATGTTCCACCGCCCAGATCGTACACCAGTATAGTTTTTTCATCTTGCTTGAGATCAGCCCGCCCAAGCTCGCCTTTGTTCCAGGCAAACGCCAGTGTGGCGGCAGTCGGCTCGTTGATGATGTCGATCACGTTTAATCCGGCAATGCGCCCCGCGTCTTGCGTGGCTTTGCGGCGAACATCGTTGAAATAATAAGGTACGGTGATCACTGCGTTAGCAATCGTCCCTATATGCTTTTCAGCATCCTGTCTCAGTTTTTTTAAAATGAGAGCTGATACAAACTCGGGTGTTAATTTCTTGGCCTGATACACGACGTAAAAGTCTTTGTTTCCCATCTCACGTTTGATTGCCTCGATTACGCGACTGGGGTCTTCGACGGCAATGCGTCCAAACGATGGCCCCACCATGATATGATCGTCATCGCCTAGCAGAACCACTGACGGCGTGATGACGTTACCATCGACATTTCGAATCGCGGTGGGCGCACCTTCGTTGTCCAATTGCGCGATTGAAGAGTAAGTAGTGCCCAAATCAATTCCGACGGTTTGACCTTCGACTAGACTCATAGGTGTACCTTAATTGGCAGTAGCCTCCGGACGAGCAGACAAACTTGAGTGAAGGCTCAAGTAAAATTTTCGGCGAACAACCAACCTGACTGAAAAATGTCAGGTCCGTCATTGTGACAACGATTTCTCGCAGAATCAAGCGGTTCCCATTCTTAATTCTTCGTAGCCATTTGAACCAGAACTGCGATCGCAGTAATCTGAAAAGTGTAGATCACTTGTTGAATGGCGGCAACAACTATGCCTATGACACGGAAGTTCCTTGAATGGCACCAACCAGCTTTGCTGGCCGTTGTTGAGTATCTTATCGACGAGTACGCGATTCAAGACGTTCTGAACTTGGACGATGTGGTCATTGTCGTACCGGGGCGCCGTGCCGGTCGGCGACTGTTGGAAATTCTGGTTGAACGCACCGCAAGAATTTCTGATTTTGTGCCGCCGCGTATCGAAACGGTCGGCACTCTTCCCGAATTGCTGTACAAGTCGAAACAACCGTTCGCCAGCGATTTGGTTCAGAAGCTTGCCTGGGCACGGGCATTGAAAAACGTGGACCGCGATCTGATCGCTCAGGTCGTCCCACAGATTTCCAGTGAAAACGATCCAGTCCGTTGGATGGATCTGGGAGAATTGCTGTGGCGTCTGCATCGCGAATTAGCCGCGGACGGCTTGAGTTTTGATGACGTGGCCAAGCACGGCTCAGCGATTGACGGGTTTGACGAAACAGCTCGCTGGCAAGTGTTGCGTTCAGTTCAGCAAACATACCTAAAGACGCTGGACGAGTTGGAATTGTGGGACCCGCAGACCGCACGGTTGTTCGCCATCGAGCACCGCGAGTGTTGCGTTGACCGCGACATTGTTTTGGTCGGAACCGTTGATATGAACCGTGCAATGCGACAAATGCTCGACCAGGTCGCCGACCGAGTCACTGCACTCATCCACGCACCAAAACAGCTTGCAAACAGATTCGACGAGCACGGCTGTCTCGTCCTCGATGAGTGGCAGAATGCCACGCTGGCCATTAAGACCGACCAAGTCAGCATCGTCGAGGGGCCGTTGGAACAGGCCGATGCCGTGGTTCGGACCATTGCTGCTTACGACGGTTGCTACCGGTCGGACGAGATCACGATTGGCGTTTGCGACGATCGGCTTGTGCCGCACATCGAGCAACAGCTGTCTCAAAGCGACTTGCCCAGCCGTTGGGCTGCTGGTAAACCAATCGGACAAACGGCTCCCTACCGTTTATTGGAAGCTATCGCCAACTACGTTGATCAGGCCGAACTGTGTAACAACGGTTCTGCCGGTCGCTTCAATGATCTAGCAGCTTTGGTCCGGCATCCGGATGTGTTCGCGTGGTTGAATCAGAAAACTTTTATCGATGGAGCATCAAACGTTGGCCAGAATGCCATCGATAATGACTCGAACTGGCTAATACAGCTCGACAACTATTACAGCGAGCACCTGCCGCCCCGATTGGGCGAATGGCTAGGGCCGGCACAGAAACGTGAACCAATTCAGCACATCGAAGCGAGATTGCGAATTCTCGTCCATCCACTTGTCAGTGAACCACGAACGCTAAGTGAGTGGACACCGTTACTGGTGAACGTACTACGCGACGTCTATGCGAACGTGGAGTTGGATCGGGATGATCCGATTGAACGAACCGCCGTGGAAGTTTGTCGTGTAGTCCAAGCAGTCCTAAGCGAATACACGACGATTCCGGCAGTGATATCACCGACAGTCACTGCACCACAAGCCATTCGATTTACCCTCCAACAACTCGCCGAAAAATCCGTTTCATCCAACCATGATGAGAATGCAATCGAATTACTCGGTTGGCTTGAAGTGCCGTTGGATGACGCACCCGCAATGATCGTGACCACTTTGAACGAAGGTCACGTTCCCAAATCGCTCAACTCAGATCTCTTTCTGCCCAATCGATTGCGACGGCAGTTAAAGATCGATGACAATATTCGCCGCTATGCACGCGACGCTTACGCACTGAACACACTTCTGGCTGTGCGAGATGATTTGACTTTGATTCTGGCTCGCCGTGATACACAGGGCGACCCGCTAACACCCAGCCGATTGTTGTTCGCCGCCGAGCCAGACGAGATCGCCCATCGTGTGCTCGCGTTCTTCGATCCAAAACGGTCCAACGAAACACACATACCATTGGACAGGACGTTGAAGACGAACCGCCAAACATCCGATTTCAATGTGCCGCGGCCCCAGCGTTTTCCGGAACCGATTGAAGTCATCAACGCGACGGCGTTCCGATCATATCTGGCATGCCCATACCGTTTCTACCTGCGGCACGTGTTAAATTTGGACTCACGAGACGATGCAGTCAAGGAATTGGACGCTCTATCGTTCGGCAATCTGACGCACGAAGTGCTGAATCAGTTTGGGCGATCGGAAATTCGTCACTCAACCGACGCCCGCCACATTCTGAACTTTTTGCGCGACGCATTGGATGAGTGCGCGATCAAGAAGTTCGGTCGGAGCCGACTGGCACCGGTTGATGTCCAAATCATGCAGGTTCGCTTGCGACTGGATGCCTTTGCTCAATGGCAAGCACAATGGGCGTTACAGGGCTGGAACATTGAATATGTCGAATTGACCTGTCCGGCCGATAGCGTTCACGAGCCGCAAAAAGTTTCCATCGAGAACAGCTACAGCACGTTGAATCCGAACGGGAGCCGCTTTCGGTTCGAAATCCCAGACAGTCCGAACTTCCCTGTCCAATTGCGAACCGCGAATGGCCACATTTCCCTGCGCGGCCGTATCGATCGAATCGACCGGAATCTGGACACCGGTGAATGGATCGTGTTCGATTACAAAACTGGCGATGGCGCCAAAACCCCGGAACAAGCGCATAGGAAGTTCGGTCAGGTTTGGATTGATCTGCAGCTTCCGCTCTATCGCCACTTGGTAAAACCGCTAGGCATTGCCGACACGGTCAAATTGGGTTTCATTGTCTTGCCCAAGGACACGGGCAAAGTGCGCGAGTTACTGGCCGACTGGTCTGACGTGGATTTGGCAGAAGCCGATCGAGTTGCTTTAGACGCTGCCGATGGCATCCTGGATCAGCAATTTTGGCCGCCCGCCGATCCGTCACCCACGATCCTGACTGATTTTGCGGCCATCTGCCAAGATGGTGTATTCGACAAAGTGCGAATTGACGGCCAGGAGGTGGCGGTGTGAAGGATTTATCCGCGAACAGCCAAGCCAAGAGTCGGTCGCCAGGGCACAGTTCTGCCCAGTCCAATCGGAATATTGTCGTTCGTGCATCGGCGGGAACGGGGAAGACGTTTCGACTTTCGAACCACTATATTCGACTGTTGCGTTCCGGCGTCGCGGCCGACCAAATTCTGGCCACTACTTTCACTCGCAAGGCTGCCGGGGAAATCCTAGAGCGAATTCTGATTCGTCTCGCAGCCGCTTCCGGCAACAACAAAAAATGTGCCGAATTGGCCGACTTTATCGACGACCCTTCACTAAATCGTAAGTGTTGTCTGGAAATGCTACAGCATTTGACACAAAATTTGCATCGATTGCATATTTGCACGCTGGACAGTTTCTTTGCGCAAATTGCCGGAAGTTTTAGCCTAGAGTTGGGCTTGCCGCCCGGCTGGCAGATCGTCGACGAACTGACGGATAGCCGGCTCAGAACCCGGGCAATTGAAATGATTCTGCGGAATGATACGACGAGCAACATCGTTCGGCTGATGAGCCTGCTCACCAAGGGAACAGCGGACCGCTCAGTGAGCGACTTGGTTCGCTCGACCGTCGATAAGCTATATCACATCTATCAACAAACCAATGTCCAAGCTTGGCAAAAGATTCCCCACCCGAAGCAACTCAGTGAGACGGAATTGACCGTACTACAGCAGGAACTGCAGAACTTGTCAGTGCCGGCGCATAAAACAATTCAAAAATCTCACCGTACGGCTTGTCAAAATATCCTGGAGGCCGATTGGGAGTCTTTCATCAGTAAAGGAATTGGTGACAAGATTCTTGATGGCGAGACGACATTTTGTCGCAAGCCGATCGAGCCACTTGTCTATGATCTGTACGAAAGAGTGTTGCAGCACGCCAAGGCTGTTTTGTTGAATCAATTGGCGCGGCAGACCGAAGCCGCATTCGAGTTGCTTTCAAAATTCGATGACGTGTACCGCGAGCTCAAACATGATGCACGAGCAATGCGGTTCGATGACATCGCTTGGCGGTTGGCTGAGGTTGCTACATTCCACAATGGTCCACGGCTCACGTTTCGTCTAGACTCGCACATCGCTCACCTTTTGCTCGACGAGTTTCAAGACACATCACTAACGCAATGGCGGATTGTCCGGCCGTTAGCCGAGCAGGTAACCAGTGGCGGTGAGAACAGGTCATTTTTCTGCGTGGGGGATGCTAAGCAGGCCATTTACAGCTGGCGTGGAGGCGTCGCCGAAATTTTTGACACATTGAACTGGCAGTTGACAGACTTAGACGAAGAATCACTGACTCACAGTTTCCGCTCTGCTCAACCGGTAATCGACGTGGTCAATACAATCTTTACGAGGATACCAACTCATTCTGGTCTGAAAGACTTGGCCGAACCTGTACGCAATTGGTGCAGGAATTTCGAAATGCATACGACTGACCGGGAGAAGTTAGTTGGCTACGTGTGTCTGGTGACGGCACCCCAGGCCGGCCGGGACGAGAAGCAATTCGACGTCACGATTCGCTTTGCCGCCAAGCGCATCGCCGATATCGTTCGGCAAGCGCCTGGACATAGCGTTGGCGTATTGACGCAACGCAACATTACCGTCGGGAAACTAATTTTCGAACTGCATCGACTGGGAATACCAGCGAGCGAAGAAGGTGGCAATCCCGTAACTGACTCAGCGGCCGTGCAGGTCATTATATCACAATTGCGAATCGCCGATCATCCAGGGGATACAGTGGCGCGTTTCCACTTGGCGAATTCGCCGCTTGGGCCGATTGTCGGATTCACTGACTACCAAAACGATGGGGCCGCAATCCGTTTGGCCCAGCACGTGCGGAAATCGCTTTTGACGGAAGGTTATGGAGTGACGCTATACCGATGGGTTCAACAACTGGCGCCAAGTTGTAGCCGCCATGATCTGGCTCGCTTAACTAAGCTGCTGGAATTGGCGTATGTCTTTCAGCCCAAGGCTACGTTAAGGGCCAGCGATTTTCTACATTTTGTACAGACGGAAAAAATTGCCAACCCAACGTCTCATGATGTCCGTGTCATGACAATTTACCAGGCCAAGGGACTACAATTCGACGTGGTTGTGCTTCCCGAATTGGACTCCGGATTAAGCGATCATCTGGAACCTTTCGTTATCAGCCAACCTGATCCAACCCAGCCAATCGACAAGGTTTGCATCCGGCGAAATGACAAAATCAAACGGTTGTTGCCCGATGATCTTCAAAAAATGTTCGAGCGTGCAATTCATCAATCTGTGAACGAATCGTTGTGCGTGCTGTACGTTGCCGTAACCCGTGCAGTTCACGCTTTGCACATGATCATTGCGCCCTCGCAACCGAATGAGCGGCAGCTTCAAAAAACCGATGCTGCTCTGTTGCGTGCAGCGTTGACCGACAGTAGCCCGGTGTCGCCACAGACCACAGTATTCGAGCACGGTGATGAACAATGGTTCAAGTGCTCTGGCTCTACGCCAGTCGACGCCCGACCATCCGACGTCGAGAACACGAAGCCTATAAGAGCTTTCCTAGCACCGGCCACAGGCTCTCGACGGCGTGGTCTGGAGCGAGTGGCGCCGTCCAGCTTGGAAGGCGGCTCGAAAGTGAAATTGACCCATGTATTCGACAACGGCAATGCGGTGGCATTCGAGTATGGGACATTAATGCACGCTTGGTTCGAACAAATTGAATGGCTGGATGACGGTCGGCCTGATGAAAACACCTTGCGACATGTCGCTGCAACTATTGGCGCCGTCGAATCGGACATCGACCAGATGCTGGCCCAATTTGACAAATTTCTCGATTGTCCCCAGATCGCGCGCGTGCTGAGTCGCGCGGCCTATCAAACGCCGTCCGACTTCAGTCTACTGACGGATGCACTGGACCGGCTGTCCGTGGGTCCGGTCAGTGTTGAGGTCTACAATGAGCGTCGATTTGCAATCCGCGAGAGCAACAGGTTGCTCTCTGGCAGTATCGATCGGCTGGTTTTAATGTACCAGGGTAAAAATCGTGTCGCTGCGGACATCCTCGATTTCAAGACGGACGACATACCAGCAGCTGATTCTAACAAACTGGCGGCGCGAGTCGAGTATTACCGGGGCCAACTAGAAGCTTACCAACGTGCTGTGGCGAACGTGTATAGCATTCCACGGGAGTGTATTTCCGCGAGATTAGTGTTTGTTTTCCCCGGCGTCGTGCGCAATATATGAAAACTGAGAATTTGCAATCCTGAATACCGCGCCAACTTGGACAGGAATAATTAATGTTTTAAATCGAAAACAACGCTGGACGGAACTTTAACGTAAGGACAATCTTTAAACCAATACGTGGACGAAGCTATGGAACCTCACTTCGAAATCGAAACGAATGGTACCGTTCGTGATTCGGCCAATCTGCCGCATTCGGTGTCCCTGGAATTAACCGTTTACGATCCCGATACAATTGCCGAATTGTCTCTGTATGTTGACCGCGATGCTCGGGAGCAATTTGTTTTGAAGGCATTACGCATCGGCATATTGGCATTGCGGCAGGCCCGTGGGCAGATCGACGCAGAGCTTGTGCGTCGCGAAAGCGAACGATTGCTGGAGACGCTGCAAAGCCGGCTGAACGAGCATTCGAACCTAGTACACGAGCGGCTAACAAGTATTCTGAAAGATTATTTCGATCCAAAAGACGGAAGATTTCCAGAGCGGGTCGATCGTCTGGTCAAACAGGATGGCGAACTGGAAACCGTCTTGCGGCGACAAATTGGCAATGAGGACTCGCAGCTCTGTAAAACGTTGACTGCTCATTTCGGCCAAGAAAGCCCGCTGATGCAGCTGCTCAGTCCCGATCAGTCACAAGGATTAATGGCGGCATTGCAACAAACTCTTGATAGTCAGTTGGCCACGCAACGCGAGCACGTGCTGAAACAATTTTCTCTCGACAACAAAGACGGGGCCTTGTCACGGTTCATTCGCGAGTTGACTGATCGGCAGGGGCAGCTTTCTGAAAAGCTTCACAGAAAAATTGACGAGGTCGTTAAAGAGTTTTCACTGGATAATGAGGAGTCTGCACTCAGTCGGTTGGTCAGGAATGTCGACAGGGCACAACGAACCATCACCAGAGAATTCTCGTTGGACGAAGAAACATCCGCCTTGTCGCGATTGAAAAAGATGCTGGAAAATACAAATAATGCGATCCACAATCATCTTTCGCTCGATGACGAAAGTTCGCCGCTCGCCCGCTTGAAGCGTGAACTGTTAGTTTTGCTGAATGAGCATCGTGAGATAAATCAGAAGTTTCAGGAGGAGGTGAAGGGAACGCTACAGGCTATGGCGGCCAGAAGACAGGAGTCCAAACGTTCGACGCGTCACGGTTTGGAATTTGAGGACGCCTTGTTTGCACTCGTCCAATACGAATCCCAGCGAATCGGCGATATCGCAACACGCACCGGCAACACGACTGGCCAAATTAAGAACTGCAAGGTCGGCGATTGCGTGATCGAACTTGGCCCGGACAGTGTCGCTGCAAAAGCAACGATCGTTGTCGAAGCGAAGGAAAAAGAGAGCTACAACTTGGCCAAGGCTCGAGAAGAAATCGAGATTGCTCGCAGGAACCGCAACGCTCAGGTCGGCTTGTTTGTCTTTTCGAGTAGGTCGGCACCTGAAGGCATCGAACCGTTGACGCGGTACGGTCAGGATGTTGTCGTCGCTTGGGACTCTGAGGACCAAAGTTCGGACATCTATTTGCGTGTTGGTCTAACGTTAGCCCGAGCGCTGTGCGTTCGCAGCCAGCAAGAGCGGGCTGGACAGAGGATCGACTTTTCGGCCATCGATCAGGCGATTCTGGAAATTGAAAAGCGAGTACGTACCTTCGATGAAATTGAAAAACTGACAAAAACGATCAGAAGCAACAGCGAAAAGATTCTAAAAAAAATCGCACCGACTCGAAAATCCTTGGATCGTCAGGTCAAGGTTTTGCGCGACGAAACGGAGGACCTCAAGCATCAATTTGTGCGCGAGAACTCAAAGGCGTAACTTCAGTTGGCCCATCGATTTGGCTGACTGCATTCGGGCGATTTGGCGTTGTGTATGGAGAACGAGTATTGTCACATTACGGGTCGGGTTAATGACACGATTTGTCAGGGCGGTGGAAATTGGGAGATTGAAAAGTTCCTGAACAGTCACCTGGCCATCGAAGACATCGCAGTTGTTGGCGTCCCCGATCCCAAGTTCGTTGAAGAACTCGCTGCCTGGATTAAATTGAAGGAAAGGGCTGCGGTTGCTGAAAAGGAAATTCTCCAGTGTTGCAAGGGCAAACTGGCTCGTTACAAAATTTCGAGCTATATCCGTTTCGTCGCAGAATTTCCACAGACGGTGACTGGCAAGATTCAGAAGTTTAAAATCCGCGAAGCGATAATTGTGGAACTGAATCAGGAGCAAGCGGAAACCGCCTAGGAACAGAGAGTTAGCGACAGGCTGGAGAACATCCATGCAACTCGGCCAATTTCAACTAACAACCGTCTCTGGTGGACGCTTTCAAATTGATGGCGGAACGATGTTCGGTGTCGTTCCCAAATCGCTTTGGAGTCGGGTCATCTCTTCTGATGACAGTAATCACATACCGCAGGCGACGAATTGTCTGCTGGTTAATACTCTCGATCGCAAAGTATTGATCGATACGGGCTACGGGGCGAAGCTGCCTGAAAAGCAACGTAAGATCTTCCGCTCAGAGAGAGGTGACCCGTTGGTCGTGAGCTTGAAGGCAGCAGGTGTTTTACCCGAACAGATTGATATGGTCATCTTGTCACATCTGCACTTTGATCACGCCGGCGGTGCGACGCGGCACGACGATCAACGGGGACTGGTTCCAACGTTCCCCAACGCTGAATATGTGGTTCAGCGTCGCGAGTGGATGATTGCGACAGCAGAACTGCCCGAATTACAGGTCGCCTATCCGTTAGAGAATCTATTGCCCCTCAAAAGGGCAAACCAATTACGGTTCATCGATGGAGACGTAGACATCGTAACCGGCATTCACTCTGTGGTGACCGGCGGACATACAGTTGGTCATCAGGTGTTCATTATTGAAAGCGATGGCGAATCGGCTGTTTACTTGGCCGACTTATGTCCGACTTGGCGGCACTTGCCGACGTTGTGGTGCATGAGTTATGACGTCGATGTATTGCAGACTCGCCGAAAGAAGCCGGAGTTGTTGGGACATATCGCCGACAATGGTTGGTTGGCGGTTGCCGACCACGATCCTGATCACGCGGCTGCTCGCTTGCACAGAGACAAGAAACGAGACTTTTCGGTCACGGAAGCGATCAAAACGCTATAGACTCGGTCGAAAACATTCATTGGCCCAGTCCCAGGCCTCGGATCAACATAATTGTCGCAGGCCCGACCAGGACAACAAAGATGCCTGGGAAAATGAACAGAACCAGCGGAAAAATCATTTTCACCGCAGTTTGTTGAGCCTTTTCTTCTGCCATCTGGCTGCGTTTGACTCGCATGCTGTCCGATTGAACACGCAGCACCTGTGTGATGGACGAACCGAATTTGTCGGCCTGAATCAGACGTCGGTTTCGGAGCTACTGACTGTCGAGACCTGTGCGACGGTCATATTGTTCGTCGTGCAATTCATCACCTGCTGTCATTTGTTGGTCTCATTCACTAGCCAAGACCGATAACGCGGTACTCTGACGGCATTGATATTGACGCCTGTTAGCACGACCGAGCTGCTGGTGGCGAGATTCGTGTTGCACCTGGTGAGCTCGATCGTTGCCAGTGCGATTATCGTTCCGACGGCCAGCCTGCTAACGCTTTCCTACATGTTGTTTGGTGGCATTGTGTTTTACCTGGCGACGACAGAATTTGCAGCCCTGCTGATCATCGGGATTGCCGCCACTGCTTCGCTGTTCCGCAAACGTGGCTGGCGCTAGCTGACGAAACGCTAACTATACTTATGTCAGGTGTTGGTTTGCACGACCCGCAGCTCATGCGGTAGCGGGAAGTAGACATGCTCCTCGCGAATCGTCACCTCTTCCACGGTCGCACCGAACTTGTCGATTAAACGCTGTACGCACTGCTGGACGACAATTTCCGGTGCGCTGGCTCCGGCTGTGACGACAACCGTCTCAGCTCCATCCAACCAGTCATCCTTCAGTTCGTCAACTCCGTCGATTAAATACGCCGGTTTTCCGACCGACTGACCAATTTCCATCAGGCGTAGGCTGTTCGAACTGTTCTGGCTACCCACAACGATCACAGCATCGGCATTCAAAGCCAATGTGGCGACGGCTTCCTGACGGTTGGTCGTTGCATAGCAAATGTCTTTCTTCGGTGGAGACTGGATGTTGGGATATCGCTGCTTCAGCCGTTCGATTACCTGGTTTGCTTCGGAGACACTGAGTGTTGTCTGGGTGAGATACGCGATTTTCTCGTCAGGCAAAATCTGAAGTTCGTCAACTTCTTCGGGCGATTCGATTAACGTGATGCTTTCCGGAGCCTCCCCCATCGTTCCGATGACCTCATCATGGCCTTCGTGTCCGATCAGGACGACATGAAATCCTTTCCGAGCATACCGAATCGCTTCAATGTGGACTTTCGTGACCAGTGGACAAGTCGCATCGATCGTCTTCAACTGTCGTTCGCTGGCAACGGTGCGAACTTCTGGCGAGACACCGTGAGCACTGTAGAGCAGAATCGAGCCCGATGGCACGTCTTCGACACGATCAACAAACTTTACTCCTTGAGTCGTGAAACGATTGACGACGTATCTGTTGTGCACAATTTCGTGGAAGACATAGATATGCGGTCCAAATATCCGGATCGCCTCATCCAAACACTCAATTGCCATGTTGACGCCGGCACAAAAACCACGTGGTTTCGCAAGTAGTATTTTCATTACCTTGACTCAGAGCATCCGTCCGATTGACGATTTTTCATGGGCATTGTATCACACCGAGGCAACCGGTTGGACATTTGGGCCTCGACAAATGCCCAATCGTTCCAACGGAGATTTTTCTTCCACATCTTCATTTGCTGAAAGAGACCTGCGAATGACCGCCGCGGCAACTGTCGCAAGAAATCTAAATGACAGCGCGACGAGACGACACCGATCAGGATACCATTTTCGATTAATGTGCATCATCAACTCTCGGCAAGTAGATACGAATCACCAGGTACGAATGCCAGTATACCTGACGCGAAATCGTTTGCCAAAATCCAGTGGGATTCGCCGGCTAAATTGTGTTGCTCACGGTTTTCCCGCATGACGTAAAGATTTTTCAGGTTGGGCCTTCCAGACCGAATCGGTGCTAGTGATTCTTCGGTTGCAGTTTCGCAGCGCAGGCGTTAACTTTACGCGATTCATCAAAAGTCCTGAGTAGAGGTCCGAATCCGTGACAAATGGCCCAAGATTGACTGCCGAAAAGCGGATTGTACGAGGGACGGCGGCGTGCCGCCGACTGCGAAGACGAGGAGTCGTTCCGGGCAACGTTTACGGGCATGGAATGGACCCCGTAGCCATTGCGATTGAGGCGGATACTTTGAAGCCGCTAGTTCAATCGGGAGCGCAGGTTGTCGACGTTGAAATTGAAGGCAAATCCGAAAAGACCATTATTCGCGAGGTGCAATGGGATACCTTGAGCGTTAACATCCAGCACGTGGACCTGTTGCGAGTGGATCCGAACGAACGAGTCACCGTCGACGTGCCAATCGAACTGCGCGGCGTCGCCCCGGGAGTCGCCGCCGGCGGTCATCTGGAACAAAATGTGCATTCGCTGACAATCGACTGTTTAGCAATTAAGATCCCTGAACGGATTTGGGTCCGTATCGGTAGTTTGGAGATCGATCAGTCGATTCCGGTCAAGGATCTTGAACTGCCGGAAGGAACGAACGTCCACAATCCGCCGGAAATGGCCGTCGTTCGAGTCGCTCCGCCTATTGATATTGAAGAGCCGACCGAAGTCGAAGAAGTTGAAGCTGCGGAACCGGAATTAGTCGGTAAGAAAGCGAAGGAAGAATCCGATGAGGAACAGTAGCATTGGTGGCTGGGGCAATTCGAGTCGGGGATGACGTTGATTTTGGAGCAGAAGTGGAATCCATCCACAGCTCAGGTGCCTGGGCATGAAAGTCGTCGTGGGATTGGGAAATCCAGGACGTCGTTTCCAAAATTCGCGTCATAATGTCGGCTTCCAGGTAGTCAGCGAATTGGCGCGACGTCACGGAGCGGCGGCGCAAAAAGTTAAGTTTGAAGCCGAAGTTACAGAGGTCGTCATTGGCCAAGAAAAAACGTTGTTGGTGGTTCCGCAAACCTACATGAACGCCAGCGGCCGCAGTGTCCAGCGGTGTATCCGTTTTTTTCAACTGCCCCTAAAGAACCTATTGGTGGTCTGTGACGACCTGAATCTGAACTTTTGCCAAATTCGAATTCGGCCGTCGGGATCTGCTGGCGGACAACGAGGAATAAACGATATTATTCAGCATCTGGATTCCCAGGATTTCCCGCGGTTGCGATTGGGCATCGGTCGACCGCCCGAAGATATGGACTCCACGAATTATGTGTTGGCTAAGTTTTCCTCTGCCGAACGCGAATTCATCGACCCTGCGATTAAGATAGCCGCCACCGCTGTCGAAACCTGGATTTGCGACGGTTTGGATTCCGCCATGAATCGATTTAATGCACCACCTGCCGAGTGCGAGGAAAACACAGACTAAGAATCCGTAGTTGCAAATCGTGGAAGAAACGATAAAACGGTAGTCTGTAGTCTGTTGTCGTTCGAACGTCTTTGACCGCGTCGCCAGGGAGATCAAAGTTGCCAGATAATCTGTACGAAGGCATGTTCTTGCTGGATAGCGACCGCTTCACCGCGAACCCTGTCGGTGCCCAAAGTGAATTGATCGGAATATTGGAAAAAGCCGGCGCTGAAGTGGTGGCCAACCGTCCCTGGCTGGATGGGAAACTGGCGTATCCGATCGAAGGACGCCGGAAAGGATTGCACTATTTGACTTATTTCCGCATGGAGGGAAATGGCATCTCTCAAGTTAACCAGTCTTGCAAGTTAAATGAGAGTGTGTTGCGTCATCTGATCATCAAACACCCGCCTTCGATATTCGAAGCGATGGTGGGCGCGCTGAACGGCAACGATAGTGAGCCACAAGCGGTTGCCAAGACTCCACCCACGACTGAGGGCGTCGCGCAGACCAAGGGCACGACTGAGGGCGTCGCGCAGACCAAGGGCACGACTGAGGGCGTCGCGCAGACCAAGGACACGACTGAGGGCGTCGCGCAGACCAAGGACACGACTGAGGGCGTCGCGCAGACCAAGGACACACCGGACTCGTAGACCTTGAAGACGCTGATGCACGGAGTTCATCGGAAGCATCCTGAACCGATTGCCAGATGCAAACAAGAGTCCGCTGCAACTTGAAGGAGTAACTTCGTGGCTAGTTTTAACAAGGTGATTCTCGTCGGGAATCTGACTCGTGATCCGGAAGTGCGTTATACCCCCGGTGGAACGGCAGTTGCTGACATTGGACTAGCGGTGAACCGGACCTGGTTTGACAAACAAGCTAATGAACGCCGTGAGGAAGTGACTTTTGTTGATGTGACGTTATGGGCTCGTACAGCCGAGGTCGCCGGTGAATATCTTTCGAAGGGGAAGCAAGTTCTTATTGAGGGACGATTGCAGTTGGATCAGTGGGAGGACCGTGAGACCGGGAAACAGCGCAACAAACTGAAGGTTGTTGCGGAGAACATGACAATGCTTGGAAGTCGGTCTGACTCTGTGCAGGGCGAGACGTCGGTAGCAAGGGACGAGAACTATGCAGCAGGTTCTGACAGGTCCATTCCTTCCGATGCCTCGTTTGTTGACGTTCCGCCCAAGGCACCACCCGAAGATGACGTTCCGTTTTGAAAGTCCACTCGATCTATTGGCTTTCAATAAGTTCTTGTTGTTATCGATTCTTCACTTCCAACGGACACACCAAATAATGTCGCGCAAACGCAACATCGCCACGGTGACCGGTACGACTCGAACCTTGGCGGAGCTCTTGTTGGCCGAAGACGTTGCTTCGCTTGGCCAGCAAGGCGAGATTGTACGAGTCAAACCCGGTTATGCCAGAAATTATCTGTTGCCTCAAGGACTGGCCACGATCGCAACCGAGCAGAATAAATGGATGATTGTACAGCACAAGCGCCGAATGGCAGAAGTCCAGGCCGAACGCTTAAAAGAACTCAAGGAACGGGCGAATGCTCTTAGCAAGTACAGCGTGACTCTGGAAACCAACGCCAACAAAGATGGACATCTTTACGGATCAATCGTTGCCACTGACATCAGCAAAGCGTTGAAGTCGGCCGGGTACGATGTCGAACCGGAATCTATACGTCTGGAGGGTCCCTTGAAAGAACTGGGCATGTATACGGTAAAAATTGAGTTGGACAGTGATGTGAAGTCAACAGTCAAAGTCTGGGTCGTTCCGGTGTCCGGATCATAAGAATCTGAATTTGTTCCGTGTGATTGTTCTCGGCACTCGAAGAGAGACAATCTAGAATTATTTTACCACGGCAGGACACCAATGGCTGTTGCACAACCTTCGACGGATCCGCTCGAAAGCAAACTGCCACCGCAGAATCTTGATGCTGAGCGCGGAGTCTTAGGCAGCGTTTTGCTAGAGAATGAAACCATCGACGAAGTGGCTGACTTGCTAGAGCCCAGCTACTTTTACAACGATGCCAATCAGCGGATTTATAGCGCGATTAGCCGGTTGCACGAGGACGGCGTTCGGGGCATTGACCCGTTGACGCTGGCTGAAGCATTAAATCAACGGAACGAATTGGACGAAGTGGGTGGCGTCCCGTATTTGCACGCGATTCTGGAAACCGTCCATCATGCGGCCCACGCCAAGTACTACGCACAGATTGTGCGCGACAAATGGATTCAACGCACGCTGACCTACACGTGTACCGAAATCTTGCGAGAGTGTTACGATGGCACGCGCGACACAGAAGAGATTCTACAGTTAGCCGAACAGCGAGTGTTTGCCATCCTAGAGCAGCAGGAAAACAACGTCAAACTGGCGATTGGCGATATTCTGCTGGATGCATTCGATCGTATTAACGAACGTTTGCAGCACGAAGGCACCATTAGCGGACTCAGCACAGGGTTTATCGACCTGGATCATCAATTGAACGGTTTCCAGCCTTCTGAACTGATCATCCTGGCATCTCGTCCCAGTATGGGGAAAACCGCATTGGTCTGCAATATTGCTGAATCTGTCGCTCGAAAGTTGAATACTGGAGTGGTTGTGTTCAGCCTGGAACAATCGAGACTGGAATTGGCTGAGCGGTTTCTGTGTCTGCGTGCCAAGATTAACGGCCAAAAATTGCGCGCTGGACAACTAGATGAGAAGGAACACCACCAATTGATGCTAGCATCGACCGAATTGAGCGAACTTCCCTTATACCTTGACGATAAACCCGGCCGCTCGATGGCACAAATTAGCGCGATTGCACGTCGACTCAGACGCCGGAACCAGATTGGTTTGATTCTGATCGATTATCTGCAGCTCATCGAACCGGAACAAAGAATCGCCAATCGTGAGCAACAAATCGCCCAGATTACTCGGCGGCTCAAATTTCTCGCCAAGGAAATCAATGTGCCGGTGATTGCCTTGGCACAGCTCAATCGTGCCTTGGAACAGCGCGATGATAAACGACCACGGTTGGCCGATCTGCGCGAGAGCGGCGCCATTGAACAGGATGCCGATGTCGTTCTGTTTCTTCATCGCCCCGAAGTATACAATCCGGAAGATGATCCGGGCGATGCACAAGTAATCGTGGCCAAAAACCGCAATGGTCCGACTGGGACTGTCAAATTGACATGGATCAGCGAGTCAATGCGATTCGAAGATTACAGTAACCGCGACTTGGACCACTTGGTCGAAAGCCGTAGTGGCGACTTTTGATCAACTAAATGATAGTCATCACGACCAAAGTTTTCTCACGGGGCTCAAGCGAGTTCGCCTTTTTTCTTTGGCGGAAAACCTGTGCTTCCCGTATCATAGAAACATCGAAGAGATTCGGTCCGCTGTCCACTTTTTTCAGAATGGGGAGCGGTGCAAATGCGGAGAGCTTTGATGGTTATCCAAATCTTCCTTGATCGGGCTACCTGCCAGTTTGATGTCTGATGATCATCGGCACTTGCTCAATCCCGATCCAAGCATACAGGTTTGCAAAGCCAGACTCGACTTGCTAGGGAGTGTCCTCATGTCAGAAAACTCATGTTTCGCGTGGACTCGGATGTGTTTTTTGATGATGTTCGCAATTTCTGTGACGTCGCAATTACCAGCACAGCCGTCCATCTCGTTAACATCTCCTCTCGCAGTACGGCCGGGTGGCGCGAACGACGTGAAGATTCGCGGTTCCAACTTGGCCAGTGTGTCAGAACTTTGGGCCAGCTTTCCCTGTAATGGCATGTTGACACCTGACGTCACAAACAACGGAAAGAACGCCGAGGAATTTACGTATCGATTTAAAGTGCCTGCTACTACACCTGTCGGAGTGCATGCCATCCGAGTTGCCACGTCGGATGGTGCATCGCCGCTTAAGTTGATCTTAATCGACGATTTGCCGTCTGTTGCTCAGCAGGGCACCAACACGTCACAAGCAGCGGCCCAAGCGGTCAGCCTTCCCATCGCCATCGATGGAGCAATCACTGCACTGGCGAGAGATCATTATAAGTTTAAAGTTGCGGCCGGCCAATCGCTTTCGTTTGAAGTACTAGCGCGCAGACTTGGTTCTCCTCTTGATCCAATTCTTCGCGTTGTGGATGCCAAAGGACGCGAATTGGCCTACAGCGACGACGTACCCGGTCTGCAATTGGATTCGCGTTTGTGCTACAAATTTGAAACATCTGGCGAGTACACAGTGGAAGTCAGTGACATCCGCTACAAAGGCGGGGACAATTATTACTATCGACTTCGCATCGGTGACTTTCCTTGCGTGTTCGTGCCTTATCCGATGGGTGTGAAACGTGGGAGCATGGCGACTGTATCGTTTGCCGGTTCACACATCGAAAATGTTCAACCCGTCAATTTTCAAGTTCCTGCTGATCCGTTCTTGGATTGGATCAATATGGGTGCGAAGCGTACCGGCGGCAAGAGTAGTGGATTTGTCACGTTGTCGGTCGGCGACAGCGACGAATTCGTCGAAACTGAACCGAATGACGATCCGATGAATCCGAACCGCGTCCAATTGGGGACAAACATCAACGGCCGATTCGACAAAGCGAGCGACAGGGATCATTTTGTGGTTACCGCAAAGAAGGGGCAGAAGTTTACCTTGCGCGGGATCACCCGTCGCCAGGGGTCTCCGTCGGCAATTTACATGCGTCTGCTCAACTCCGATGGCGGGCAAGTCGCTGAAGCGCGTGACTTCGGAGTCGTTGATCCTGTGATCAACTACATATTTCCGAGCGACGGTGACTACACACTGCTTGTCCAGCATCGAGATCATTTGGGCGGCAGCCAATACGCTTACCGGGTTGTCGTCAGGCCGACTCAAGTGGGTTTTACGCTGACCGCTTCGGCCGACCGTGTGAACATTCCCGTTGGTGGTACGGCCTCGGTGACGGTCGCGCCTGACCGACAGGGTTACCAGGGACCGATTACCGTTGCGGCCTTTGGATTGCCGAAAGGGATCACCAATACGCCTACGGTAATTGGGTCGGGTCGACCCAACGTCATCATGACTCTGATAGCTGCGGCCGATGCTCCGACCGGCAAAGTGTTTCCGATTCAGATCACCGGAACAGCCAAGATCGGCGACTCTGACTTTCAGGCGAATGCCACGCTATCGGGGGCCTTGAAGGCCGTATTCAGCGGACTACCGTGGCCGCCGCAAACTCTTTCAAGAGCAGTTGCCGTGGCGGTCGGACCAAAACCAGAATTCAGTCTGCGGATCGAGCCTCAACAAATCGTATTCGGACGTGATCTGAAGGCGATCATTAAAGTTATCGCGACGCGCGACAAAGACTACGATGAACAGATCACGCTGGCCGTTACGCCCGCTCATAACGGTCTACCCGGAGGAATATCAGCTGCCTTGAAGCCGATTCCTAAAGGCGAGAACGAAATCAATATCGTTTTCTCAGCAAACAACAAAGCGCCGCTTGGCGATTTCACCGCGAACCTGACTGGCACATTGGAGCAAGGGAAGGAGAAAATTTCTCAGCCGGTGCCTGGAATCGGTATGAAACTACAGAGACCGTTGTCAGTCAAAGCGGGTGTCGAAACCGACAGACTAATGCGAGGCGGACAGTTGAAGGTGATAGTGAGCGTCGAGAGGAATCCTTCACTCAAGGGACCGGTCGTCGTCACCTTCCAAAATCTTCCGAAAGGCGTGACCGCGGTGGCTGCGACGATTCATCCAGACAAGAACGAGGTTGAGGTTTGGCTGACGGCAGTGCAGGGTATACAAGAAAAAATCGTTAGAAACGTGACTGCGAAAGGCGAGGTGACGGTAGGAATGACAACGTTCGCTGCAACCTCACCTGCTATAAGTATCAATGTGGAGTGAAGACGAAAAATATGTGGCATCCCAGTCCGAATTTCTGGAGACTTTTTGCCCTGTTCGTGCTGTGTCATGTCATCTCTTTTTTCGCGCGTTCCGTGGTAGCAGACAAGATAGCGCCAGCCGACAGAGATGCTGTTTTTGTCGTTAGTCCCACAGAACTTTTTTTTGAAGTCGGAAATTTCGAATTACAAGGCCGTCGAGCCCATCAACAATTGATCGTGACCGCAAAATTCGGGTCGGGCGAACTGCGCGACTTGACGAAGGAGGCCGTCTACGACTCGTCCAACCCTACAGTGGTCGAGATTGATGGGTCGATCGCTCGACCTGTTGGCAACGGAAGCGCCAAGATCATGGCAAAAGTTGGCAAGCTGCAGGCGATTGTCGACGTAGAGGTCAAAAATTTTGAGCAACCGCATTTCGTCAGCTTTAAAACCGAAACGCTGGCTGCATTGTCGAAAGCGGGCTGTAACGCGGGAGTTTGCCACGGTTCTCCTTCGGGCAAGGCGGGCTTTCGGCTGTCGCTTCGAGCGTTCGATCCATCGCTCGACATCGTAACACTACGGAATGAATTTTTTAGTCGTCGAACGAATCCGATGAATCCTGAAGAAAGTCTGATTCTAAAGAAACCAACGATGCAAGTGGTCCACGGTGGCGGCAGAAGGATGAAAAAGGGCGACCACGTATACAATGTTCTCTATGGTTGGATTCGCGAGGGGTTGCGATTCAATACTGACAATGCTTCTGATCTCGTCAAAACCGAGATTCTGCCGAAAAAACGAGTCTTACAGCATGGCACGTCTCAGCAACAGTTAGTTGTGATGGGACATTTTTACGACGGTACCATCCGCGATTTGACGCCGCTAACGGTTTTCACGACGTCGAACGCATCTGTTGGAACTGTTAACGCAAACGGACTGGTCAAAAGAGTTGGTCGTGGAGAAACGGCCATTCTGGCTCGCTACGTGCATCAAATGGCGACCAGCCATATCACGTTCCTTGAGCATGTGGAAGGTTTTGTGTGGAACAATCCAAAAAAAAACAACTTTGTCGATAAGCACGTCTTTGACAAACTGAAGCAACTTCAGATCCTTCCTTCGGATTTGTGCACCGATGAGAAATTTCTGCGGAGGGCTTATCTAGATACGACTGGTCGTTTGCCCAAGGTCGAAGAAACGTTAGCGTACTTGAATGACAAAAGCGGCGACAAGCGTGACAAGTTAATCGATCGACTGGTCGACACGGAGGACTTTGCTGAATTCTGGACGCTGAAGTGGGGCGACATCCTACGCGTGAACAGCAAGAAACTGAGAACCGCGGGAGTCCACAAATTCCGGCGATGGATTTATAAGAGTATCCTGAATGACAAGCCGATGGACCAAATGGCTCGTGAATTGCTGACTGCCAGCGGCAGCGTGTATGAAAGTCCGGCCGCAAACTACTGGCGAGCCAGTCGCAATCCCAACGATGCCGGCGAAATAACAGCTCAATTATTTTTAGGTATTCGCATTCAGTGCGCCAGGTGTCATAACCATCCGTCCGGGCGATGGTTGCAGGACACTTACTATGGTATCGCCGCGGCCTTTAACCGAATCAGCCGCCAGGCAGGTGGTTCGGCGGACGAAGAGATTATTTTCGTCACTAAGTCGGGTGATGTGAAGCAACCGCGGACAGGTAGAATCATGAAGGTCCATCTGCTGCTAAAAGGCGACGTCGACGTTCCCAACGAACAGGATCGCCGAGTCGTCTTCGCGAACTGGTTGACTGGTGTCGAGAATCCCTTCTTTGCCAAAGCTTCGGTCAATCGTATTTGGGGACATCTATTGGGACGTGGAATCGTCGAACCGGTCGATGATTTTCGCGATTCGAATCCACCATCGAACAAGAAGTTATTGGACGAATTGGCAGTGCAGTTCGTTAAGAACAAGTTCAGTCGCAAGTGGGCGGTGCGAGCCATTATGAAGAGCCGAACCTATCAGCTCAGTTCCCGAAAGAACAAATTCAATGCGGATGACGAGATCTATAATTCCCACGCGACAATTCGCCTGTTGAGCGCCGAGCAACTGCTGGATGCGATTTGTCAAGTGACTCAGGTTCCAGAGATTTTCAAAGGAGTTCCTGCTGGAATGCGAGCAATCGCGCTCCCCGAGCCACCACGGGACAATTACTTCCTAAAGATCTTCGGACAGCCGCAGCGAGAGACGGCCTGCCAGTGCGAGCGTTCGAATGAACCCAACTTGTCGCAAGCATTGCAAATGATCAACGGTCCGGTGCACGAAAAGCTGCGAGCTGACAATGGCCGAATTGGACGCATGGTCAAAGCAAAACAGAATGACGAGAAAATCATCACAACACTGTACCTTTCCGGACTGGCACGTGCACCAGTGGCGCCCGAAATGGAAGCGGCGAAAAAGCACATCGCCACTTCGAAAAACCGTCGTCTCGCATTGGAAGACATCGGTTGGGCTATTTTGAATTCCAAAGAGTTCCTTTTCCAGCACTAACCATCAAAATGCGGGTCAGCACAATTCAACCAGGAGAAAACGGCGCGACCACACATGGCATTTGATCAAGAGACGGACTTGAAATCTGACAGATCGTGTTGCACCACCTAAGCGATGAGGAGTGTTTTTCTCGTCCCGAAGCGAGATTACTTCTGTCGGTCCGTCAATGGGGCAAAGCCGCGGCGCATCGTGTTTTCGCTGATGTTGATCGGAAGCATGAATTGCTTCAAATAGTCAAAACTGCCGGATTTTGAGCCGATGCCAGACATTTTAATGCCGCCGAAAGGGTGACGTTCGACCAGCGCTCCAGTGATGTCGCGGTTTATGTATAGGTTGCCAACTTGCAATTCTTGCCGCGCTCGTTTGAGGTTGGCAGGACTTCGGCTGAAAACTCCGGCTGTTAATCCATAATCGGTGTCGTTGGCGATTTCGATTGCTTCGTCGAAGTCTATTGCATTGATAACTGCCAGAACTGGCCCGAAGATTTCCTCCTGCGCCAGTCGTGAATTGCGATCGACGTTGGCAAACACATTTGGACCGACGTAATAGCCCTCAGCAGCAAATTCGCTGGCAGACGACGCTAACTTAATCTGGCAGTCCTGCTTAGCAAGTTCGATAAATTCCTGGATTCGACACTGCGCGTCTTCGTCGATCACGGGACCGATGATTGTTGAAGGCAATTCCGCAGGACCGATTTGTAAACTTTTCGTTGCGCTGATCAATCGGTCTAGAAAGGAATCATAAGCCGGTTCCACAACGATAGCCCGCGAGCAGGCCGAGCATTTTTGGCCCGAGTAACTGAATGCGCTGTTGACGACACCCAAAACAGCTTCGTCCAAGTCGGCGTCGGCGTCGACGATAATTGCGTTCTTACCGCCCATCTCGGTAATTACTTGTTTTACTGATCTCTGTCGGTCGTCCGTTGCTGCTGCTTCACGATTGATTGACAAACCGACTGCTCGCGAGCCAGTAAAGGCGATCACATCGACGTCGGGGCTACCGACCAATTCCGGGCCAATTTCTTCACCGATTCCAGGCAGGTAATTCACGACTCCGTCTGGGATTCCGATGTTCGTGAGAATTTCCATCAGTTTGGCGGCAGTCACAGAAGACTGTTCTGCCGGTTTCATCACAACGGTGTTTCCAGTTACCAACGCTGCTACCGTCATTCCGGTCAGGATCGCGAGCGGGAAGTTCCATGGAGCGATGACAACAACCACACCGCGAGGTCGATACAAATAAGCGTTTTCTTCCCCCGGAACGTTGCAGTGCTGCGGGACAGATAGTCGACGTATTTGAGCGGCGTAGTACATGCAGAAGTCGATCGCTTCAGTCACGTCGGCGTCCGCTTCGCTCCACGGTTTTCCGCATTCGTGGACTTCCCACGCAGCCAGTTCGAAACGATGGTTGCGCATTTCAGCAGCAGCCAGCTCCAAGTACTCGGCTCGATAATTTGGTTTGAGGCGTGACCACTTGCGAAAAGCATCGCGGGCGGCTTGGATGGCATCGGCCGCGTTGTCGGGTGTTGCAGCTGATACCGTTCCGACGATCTGCGATTTGTGCGATGGGTTTCTCGATTCAATGCTGGCTTGGGTTTCGACAATACGCCCCTTGATGATCAGTGGATACTCTTGGCCGAATTGTCCGGCGACTTCGTCGATGGCTTGCTGCATGGCCTCTCGAGCGTCCGCTTTACTGAAATCAGTATGCGGCTCGTTCACAAAACTCTTGACCGGCTCTTCCGGTTGCTGGGGTGTCTGAGTTCTGGCTTCAGTGGGTTTCATCATCAAGTCCTCTACAGAAATGTTCTCGACGAAGCTGTGCCGCAGAAAGGAATCGTTCGATGTGTTTTCGAGCAGACGGCGCACCAGATAGGCCATCCCGGGAATCGACTCGCCGAATGGCGTGTAAATTCTCACGCGGTGACCCATTTCTGCGAACAACTGAGCCTGCTCTCCGCCCATACCATAGAGCATTTGGATTTCGTACGCGGACTGGGGCACGTTCAGCATTTGTGCCCAGGCGATGGCATGAGCCAAACTACGCAGGTTGTGACTGCCCAAGGCGGGGCGCAGCCACTGGTGATTCTGCATTAGAAACCGCGTCTGGCGCTCAAAGCTGTCGTCTGACTGCCACTTTTTCCTGAATACGGGAACCGGCCAGCCACGCGCCTTCGCAACGACCATTTCGTAATCCCAATAGGCTCCTTTGACCAGTCGTACCCAGATCGGAGTTTCGCGTTTCTTGACCCATGCCAATAGATCGCGTAGATCTCGATCAGCTTCGGGCAAATAGGCCTGGATTACAATGCCGACGTCGGGAAAGTCGCGAAACTCATCCTCCATTAGCACCTGTTTGAAAATTTTCGTGGTCAATGACTTGTGCGCATATTGTTCCACGTCGACATGGACATAGCTGCCGTGTGCGCGGGCCTGGCGCATGATCGGACGCAGCCTGGACTTAACAGCATCGGCAGTTCCCAGCGGATCGGTCGGATTGAACTGACTGTACAGTGCCGACAGTTTCAACGACACGTTCACCCTTGGAATCGGTCCCTGCTGATCAGAATCGACCTGCAGAATTTCAGGCCAGGAATTGACCTGCGGAGCCATACCCGCAATGAGATTCAAATACGTCTGCTGGTACACATCCGCTTCTTCTTCGCTAAGGATTGCCTCGCCCAGCAGGTTCAACGTAAAGGCGAATCCTTGCTTGCGGATGCGGCTCACTGTCTGCAGGACTTCTTCGACTTTCGTCCCAGCAATAAATTGTTCTGCCATCCGGCGAGCGTTTGAGAGTGCGTTGAGTGCTAAAGCTCGGCCGAGCACGGTGTTTGGCTGCGAGTATTCGAGAACCAATCGTACGGCCCCAGACAAATGGGCATCAACTTCGTCAAAATATTCCTGTAAATGCCGTATGATATCGTCGTGGGTCTTCAGCGTCGGGAGTACGTCTACGAATCGGAACATCTGCACTTTCACCGATTCGTCGGACATTGCCCACGAGAGAATGCGATCATCCCACCATCGCCGTTCGAACATCGACGGCGTCCGGCGTACTAAGTGTTTCCACAAATACCGGCCGATCTTCTGCGTTTCGGCCTCTACGTCTGACGACAAATCGACGTTTTTCGTACGTGTCACGCCTGATTGATCTCCGTGCGTAGTTTTAGGCTTCCCAGCGTCTGTCACCCTATCAGATTAATTTCTGGATAGACAACAAGTGTACCGATCAGTGTTCCTGTGATCTTTGCCAAACAATTGTGTTGGGATGAAACCTCATCCACGCTTGGCGAAACGAGACGGTGGCAACCAGCGGCCTAAGTTGTTTTCCCTTCAATTGTCCCTGAATGGCCTTGCCGGTGGCTGCGTTCCACTGCGATCCGGTTTGATTGTCAATGAGGATCTCGTTGCTTAGTTTGAACGTCAGAACACGATCGTCGACGCGTCGGCTCAATACGAACGCAGTACTGCTCTTTTGGTCAAAGACAATCACCAACGGTTCCCGTGCAAATTGATCATTTACGATTGGATACTTGGACAGTCGATCAAACGCCCAAACCTTCGATTCCCGGGCGTTACGCATCGCGATGACGAACTGAGACAGATCGCGATAAAACGACCGTGTGTATTCTCTCGTCGTACGATCCAAAAACGCCAAGGTCGTATTAGGGTGGATAGTCCGCCACGTCTTCCAGTCGGTCATCAGTGAGGGAATGACTTTTAGCTTTGTACCCAGCAGTGGTCCGGACATAGCCTCACCTAGAATATGGCTCCACAGACTCTTCGTCTCCAGGTCCATCATCACGACACTATTGTCCCACAGCATTCCGGCGCTATGAAACGTCAACGTTCGATCATCGATTTTTCGGTCATACACGATGCCATTATGACAGAGGTCTCACCAAGTCGCAGCAATAGGCCGACTGCCCAATGTGTCATTGAAGAATTCTCTCTGCGGAGTGTTCAAGACATTGATAGGATATGCTCGCGGCTCGTCTCCGATCACGACAGCTAGCACCAGTTCGGCATCATCGATTAACTTCGTGGCCTCTTCAATGACATGGATCGGAAATTCTGTAATGGGATCAAACGGCGGAAAAAGTCGCCAAGGTCGGAATTCCCTCACCTTTGTTCTTGGCGAATATTTTGAATAATTTCGTTGAATCGTCTTAGACGGCATGTCATCGGGTTGAGAACCATCGCAGCCAGCAAAGGTTAAAACCACTGTTGTGGCCACCGATAGACCAATCCGAAATGTCGCGCGAATGCAGCGGAAACGTTTCGCAGACCAAGAACAATACGAATTCTGCAGTCGAAACAGCATACGGGTTCTTTCGACGAATTACTGATAATTTCAGCTGATTGGTTTAAGACCGAATTCGCTCATCTTACAAGTGTTAATCGCGGCCGCTGTCATGTTGTGTATTCAGAATTCAGCCGGACATATTCAGTTGTCAAGTCACTGCTCCAGAATCGAACCTCAGCGTCTCCGAAGGGAAAATCCAGTGCGATTGAGACATTCCGGTTTTCGCGGATTTCGGCTGATACAGCTTCTTCGTCATAGGGCGCTGGGGCTCCTTTATTGTAAAGCACGGTGCCGTTGATTCGTAACGTTATGGCATCTTCGCTCAGATCAACATTAGTACGACCAATGCATGATACGATGCGCCCCCAGTTAGGGTCGGCACCGGCGATCGCTGTCTTCACCAACGCGTCGTTAGCGATCGTTTGCGCGATGCGGAATGCCTCTCCACGACTACGTAGGCCACGCACGTCGATTGTGATTAGGTGGTCTGCGCCTTCGGCGTCGCGAACGATTGCTTGGGCTAGTTCTTCAGCAACTTCATCTAACATACTCTGCAAGCGAGGCTTGTCGGTATCCGCAAGCGGACCGCTTTGAGCTGCTCCGTTTGCCATCAGAATGACCGAGTCACTGGTGCTTGTGTGGCCTTCGACGCTGATGCAGTTGAAACTGCGGTCGACGGCGTGACGCAGCATAGCGTCAGCGTCGACCGGAGATAATTCGGCGTCAGTCAAGATCACTGACAGCATGGTCGCCATATTGGGACCAATCATGGCTGCTCCCTTGCAGGCTCCACTGACCTGGACCACTTTGCCGCCGAATTTCTTGCGCCGGACTGCCTGCTTGTGAATGGTGTCTGTAGTCATCATGCCGCGTGCAGCGTCTTCAAATGACTGCGGAGAATCGTCTAGCTTTTCAATTAGTATTGGGATTCCTGCGGTCAACTTTTCGCGCGGCAAGTAGTGACCGATGACGCCGGTCGAACAAACCAAAACGTCATCGGTTGAACAAATCAATCGGAGGGCCACTTCCGCCGTCATCCAGCGGGCGTCGATCAAGCCTCGTTCGCCGGTGCACGCATTGGCGTTTCCCGAATTGATGATGACGGCTCGAGCTGTCACTCGAGGGAGTCGTTCGCGAGAGACCTTCACCGGCGCGCCGCAAACATTATTTTGCGTAAACACGCCGGCCGCCGTACATGATGACTCGGAAACGAACAGAGCCAGATCGAATGCCGCCGGATCGTCCTTGAGTCCACAGGCTGTACCGGCGACTTTGAAGCCTCTTGGCAGAGATATGGCTGCGTCCATCGTCAGATTCCGATTCCCAATTCAGTCGGCAGCAACGCGGTCGTTTCGGGAAAGCCGTTCATCAAGTTGAAATTTTGCACGGCTACGCCGGCGGCGCCTTTGATTAGATTGTCCAGGCAAGCCAAGACGATCAACTGATTACGACTGATTCGAACTGTCACGTCACAGAAATTCGTGCCGACGGTGTCCTTGGTCGCCGGTAAATGTTCGACGATTCGTATAAACGGTTTGTCTTCGTAAAACCGTCGCATCGCATCAAGCAATTCATCTTCAGTCACCTGCTTTTTCAACCGCGCGTACATCGTGCATAGAATGCCACGGTCCATCGGAATCAGATGGGGAGTAAAGACAACTTGCACGTTCTGGTCACTGACTTCCGAGAGGACCTGATCGATTTCCGGCATGTGGCGATGACGGCCAACAGCGTAGGCAGTGACGCTTTCGTTGCACTCGGGGAAATGAGTCGTCAGTGTGGGCGATCGCCCGGCGCCGGACACACCACTCTTGGCATCGATGCAGATACCCGTTGGTTCAATATAACCTTTACATAACAGTGGCGCTAGGCCCAGGATCGACGTACTGGTGTAACAACCGGGGTTGGCGATTAGGTCGGCATTGGCAATCCTGTCCGCCCACAATTCCGGAAGTCCGTAGACCGTGCTGCCCAAACGGGTCGGGTCGGTGTGCACCAGTCCATACCACTTTTCGTAGGCCCCGGGGTCGTTCAATCGGTAATCGGCACTCAGGTCGACTACGCGGCAGCCATCCGCCAACAGTCCGGGTACGGCTGCCGTGCTAGCTCCGTGGGGAAGAGTACAAAAGGCGAATTGCGCACGCTCGGCAACCTCTTCCGGAGTCAAATCCTCGCACATCAAGTCCAACCGATTAAACAAACTGGGATGGATAGAATGTACGCTTGGCGATTCCTGCTGCCGCGTCGTCAAGGCAGTGATCTGAACCTTGGTATGGTTCAACAAAATCTTAATCAGTTCGAGCGCCGCGTACCCGGTGGCTCCTAATATGGCGACTTTAATCATCGTTTGCCTTTGTGTTGTTCCACACGAATCCATTGGAGCGTGGTCTTTAGCCACCCCTTTATTTTACGTACGTCCAGGGTGCCGACAAGTGCGCGGCGAAGCAGGGTAAAATCGACAAACGATGGTTCGGATCGATCATGTCCGCTGCCACAATATCTTCGCGGTTTCCAAAATTTTTCAAGGAAGGGCATTGATCCGAAAACCGTATAGCGAAGTCCTGGGAACTTGCCTATAATTCCTACCCAGGTGCGGTCACGAGGGCTGATATCGTACGACGTGTTTCAGATGGGCGATAGCACGCAGCCGAGCAATTCAAACTAAACCGTCAGCGACTGTGACAATTTGCTCCTCATGTCGCTAGCGTCAAGTGTAAAGGAGCTAACGCCATGGAATGGCATCCCATTTCCCGAGAAGGCTACAACAAGATTCGAGAGGAGATTCGTCAGCTTGAAGAAGAAGAGATGATGAAAGTCGCCGAACGCATCAAACAAGCGCGCGACGAGGGCGACTTGAGCGAAAACGCCGAATACCACGGTCAACGCGAGCAACTGGCACATTTGGAACGCAAGGCCCAGCAATTGAAGTCTAAGTTGGCCAACTGCGAGATTGTCGACAAGTCAACGATGCCCAAAGGCATGATCACATTCGGCTCCACGATCACAGTCAGAGATCTGGACGACGACGAAGAAGAACGATATGAATTTGTCGGCCCGGGAGAAGAAGACTATACGGGCGAGGTCATGAAGATTTTGACGACGAGTCCTTTGGCGAGTCGGCTAATTGGAAAAAAAGTTGACGATACGGTAAACATCGAAATCCCCAGCGGACTTCGTCGGCTGCAAGTGGTCGAAATCATCGACGACTAATCTCGTCGAGATCCGGCGCGTTCTCGCAACTAGGTCGGTTACTAATCCTTAGAGAGTCCCATCAAGTCGCTTTCTCCGGGCCCGTGGTCAGAACAATCTTTCATATGCCACAACGGCAACCCGGCAGCATACCTGGCCGCTAATACCGACACTTTCTCTGTCGATCCAGGTCTCGATTTGCTCGGCTGGGACGGATTGGCTTCAAGGGTGCCGAAGTCTTGTTTCTCAAGCTGAAAATCAAAATCATCAAGCAGGTTGTTAATCCCTGACTCTGGCCCGAGGTTAGAAGGAACCTCGAACGAAATCGCCATTACCATTTTCTCACGCTCCAATTGCTAAAGATCAAACAATATTCAGACGAATTACAAGTCGATTTTCACAGGTTGGCAATCCAACACCACGTCCCTAACACCCGGAGTTCCTGGTATTCCAAACAGAGATTTTCTCCGGAGGACGAAGATGGAACAAGCTATTAGGTGGGTATAACAATAGGCAGGACAGTTACTTCTACTCCATAGAATTATTAAGGCAGAATTTTGAGTTGTCAACAAAAAAATGAGATAAACAACTATTTGGTGGGTAAAAACAGATTCTTTTTGATTCCGGAAACTCTGAGCGAGACAGAACGTGGTAAGAAAATCAACATACTACCGATGGAAATTTATAATCGCGTTGAGTCAACGATTGAAACGGTGACGACAAAGGGTCACAACTACAGTCAATTCGTTGGACGGCTGACCCGATACCGTTTCAGCTTGCGATCTAGAGTCGAACGCTCAATGCCTAGAATTTCAGCCGCTCGCGACTTGTTCCAGTTTGTTCGGTTCAAGATTGCCACAATGTGTTCCTGTTCGACGGTTTCCAGTGAAACCTCGGGTTTAGCGGAAGGACTAGCGAGTTCAGAATTGGGTTCGTCTATCAAACCGATCGTAGACAACTGTATGTCGGTCTCCGAGACCAATTTTCCTGTGCACAGGATGACAGTCCGTTCGATGGTATTCTGCAATTCACGGACATTTCCTGGCCAATCATGAGTCATCAGCGAGTTCATCGCATCGTCGGTAAATCCTGCCACCGGTCGGTTAGTTTTTCGGGCAAATCGCTCTAGAAAATGATTTGCCAAGATCAAAATGTCCGAGCGGCGCTCGCGTAACGGATCGACGGTGACGTCGACGACGAACAGCCTGTAAAACAGGTCTTTACGGAACTTGCCATCTTTGACCGCTTGATCTAGATCGCGATTCGTGGCTGCGAGGACCCGGACGTTAACTTTAATCGCCGCTCTGCCACCGATTCGTTCGAAGTGGTGTCCTTCCAACACTCTCAGGAATGTCGCCTGAATTCCCATTCCCATCTCTCCCACTTCGTCAAGGAACAATGTGCCCTGATGAGCTTGTTCGAACTTGCCAAGTTTTCGTTCAGTCGCGCCGGTAAACGATCCTTTTTCATGACCGAACAGTTCACTTTCGAGCAGACTTTCACTCAGAGCGGCACAGTTCATGCAAACAAAGGGCCCGCTTTGTCGTTCACTGCTAAAATGGATCGCACGTGCAACCAATTCTTTGCCGACTCCGCTCTCGCCACGTATCAGCACTGTCGCATCGGTAGGAGAGATTCGCTCAATTTTTTTCCTGAGTCTCTGCAAAGAGGAACTATCACCGATCAGGTCGCTTTCGATTGCCAGTTGCTGGCGGAGTGTTTGGTTTTCATCCTGAACTCGTGCCAAGCCGTCCGCGAGGGTCTCTTTTTCTTTCAAGCTTTTCAGCACGATCGCGACTTGGTCCGCGACGGCTAATGTGAATTCTAAGTCGTCCGGTTCAAGCAGACAGGTGGGATCCGTAGAATAGAGATGGATGAGCCCATAAATGAGCTTGCCGTCCCGAATCGGAGCGCAAATAACGCTTTGCGCACGAAGTTCTCCCAAACTATCTCGTCCGGCCAAACGACTGTCATCCGCAATCTCTCGAGCTAAAATGGCGTTCCATTCGGCGAGCACGATACCGGAAAGATGGCTAGAGACCTTTCGATATGGCAACTCGCCGAGTGATTTGTAAGCGGAGACTCGCAACTGTCGCGGCTTGGGCTTTGAGGCCGTCCCTTTCGGCAGCAGTAAAATCGCGCCGATGTCAGCTCCCGTTGCCGCTAATAGACTGTCCAGCACGACATCGGCAAGATGTTGTGAATTCTTGGCTCCACCCATACCGAGTGCGAGGCGATACAGTGTAGCCAACTCTTGATTGATACGGTCTCGGCCGACATCTAATTCTGCAGTGCTCGATGGGTCGTAGCGGGTCATCCGCTTCCGGTGGAGAATTTCCGGTTCGGGTTCCGAGGATTCTTCGTTTGCGACAAACTCAGCCGTTTCGGAAGAGGCTTGGTCGCCTGGCTCACCGCATTGCAAAGACGACTTCGACAGATCAGAGGTGAATCCCAATTCACACGAGCCGATCTGAATCAGCTCGCCTTCGTGCAACGCCAATTCGCCCTTGACCCGGTGTCCATTGATGAGCGTTCCATTACGACTGCCTAGATCACGCAGCACCCATTGCGTGCCACTCTGAAATACTTCGCAATGATTTCGGCTGCAGATTTCATCTCGTAGCACGATACGATTCGTGGCCGCTCTTCCAACCGTTGTAACCTGTCCGGGGATCAACCGAAACACGTCCCGCCACGTGAGGCCATCTCGAAAGACAAGGTAAGCCTCTGCGTTGGAACTGGATTCAGGATCGCTTTTTTTATTTTTTGCTTGTGACATCGGCACAGCGAGTGACGGGTGAGGAAGAGTCGCAGAGAAATTGCACACCGCAACTTACGGAATGTTTGTATTTAGGGTACCCGATTTCAGCATAAATGACAGAGATCCTCCACTTCAAGAGAAGTTGACGATTACTCGAATCCGTCCAAATTTGCCTACAAGCGAGGACAGGCAGTACCCTAAAATAAAAAATAGAGTTAGAAAACGTTACTCACAACTGTCGAGTAGGTTTGACAAGCATTATGGGAAGTCAACATGCCAGCTTGACCCGGGGGCTGTGTCCTCAGTATAGCGAAGACATGCCTGCCAACCTGATTCATTGCCAGCGCTGTCGTGGTCTACTAAATCCAGATCTACACACGAGCAGTGTCGAGGTTCCAGCGTTCATCCCATTGCAGGAGATCTGCCAACATGGTCGAAATCCAGCCAGTGGAGTTCTTTGCGGATTGTCCGCATTGCGGTCAAGTATGATGGGATGAAAGTCGCTTGCAAGTTGTGCGGCGGGAAAAGTCACTTCGTGCCGTCGATTTAGCAGTGCGATGCCTTCGTCGAACCTGGCAGCTGCGCTTCTATTAGTGCGATGCGGCCCACTATCTCAGAAAATCTCGTTTATTGCCGCAAAGGGAATCCGTTGTTTGCGATGTCGCGATAGATTCCACTGCACCTTAGAAGCGTTGCCCGTTTGCTGGGCTTGTAGGTCGTGTTGAAGTTCGATCTCGCTGGCTTTGAGGAAATCAATCTGTCGAATTTTAATGTTCGAATCGTCGGCTGACACAACTCCCGTTACGGGCTATGTCGGACTGGTCGAAAAAGAGCGACATTCACGTGCTAACGGTCGCCGTAGTGCCGATTCTAGACATTGCAACAGTAGGCTGATCTGTTGATTCGGAATGCTCCCTGTATACCTGCATAGGAAAGTTTCTTGACCGTTTCGTCACGCGTTGTGTCGAGTGGAACAATGTCCAGAACTGCCCGTTCCGGATACAACAGTGGGCACGAAACAATTGAATATATTCCCCATTGCCATCCTGGCAGAGGCAATACAACAACGAATACAGCGACTATGATCAGGTTGCAAATCAAAGTCTCTGAAGTTCGTTATGTCCCTTTCGATCTTCGGCCAACAAATTCCATGACCTTTTCTTCTGTCTTGAATCCTGGTCGCGCTTAGCGGTCATCATTTCCAAAAGGAACGCTATCGTGCTCAGGCCAGTTTCTGAACGCGGATAGGGAGAGAATGTTTTTACGACGGGAATTAAATGTCACCGGAAATCGAACCATGGTCGGTTAAAATTGCTCCAAGAATCGCACGTCGTTTTCAAAAAAGTAGCGGATATCTGTAATCCCGTGCTTTTGCATGCAAAACCGCTCGATTCCCAGACCAAATGCGAATCCACTGACCTGCTCAGGATCATAGCCGACGGCCGTCAATACGTTTGGGTCGACCATTCCGGCCCCACCAAGTTCGAGCCAGTCGTCATTCCAACTCACGTCAACTTCTACCGAAGGTTCTGTAAATGGGAAAAACGAGGGTCGAAATCGAATGTGTACGTCGCGCCCCAAATAGGCGGTCGCAAACAAGCGGAGCACGGATTTTAGCTCAGCCATCGTTACGTATTCACCGACCATGAGACCTTCCATTTGGTGGAACATGCAATGATGAGTTTGATCGATCGTATCGGGACGGTAACAGCGACCGAGCGAAACGACTCGAATTGGGGGTTTGCGCTTTTCCATAACGCGGATTTGCACCGTCGAGGTCTGAGTGCGAAGCAGTGTCGGAGCACCGGTCTTGTCGGTTGCTGATTTTCCGGCTGTTGCTAGATAGAAGTTGTCCAGCGGGTCGCGCGCTGGATGATCCTCAGCAATATTCAGCGCGATAAAATTATGATATTCGTCTTCGATTTCCGGACCCTCGGCGACAGAAAAGCCAAAACGCCCTGTAATGTCCTTGAAATCGTCCATTGTTTGGGTCAAGGGATGCTTGCGACCCAATCGCAGCGGGATGCCCGGCAGGGTGATGTCTAATCCACTCAGCTTCTGCCGAGGCTGAATTAATTGCAGCTGCTGTTGCTCCAGCGCGTGGTTGACTTTGTTTCGAAGCTCGTTAAATCTCTTGCCCAAGATGGGCCGCTGATGCGGTTCGGCTTTGCTTAGCAGTGTCTGCAGATTGCGAAGGCGTCCCCGTTTTTTTCCAAGGTATTCGATCCGCACCGCTTCCAGCGCCTGCAAATCTTCAGCGGCTTCGATCGCCTGAAGCGAGGCATTTTCGTATTCGACGAATGCGGCAATCGGATCCATCGTTCTGGTCTGGCCGAATGCAAAAGGGCTCAGTGTTTAAGGCCTACGCGGCCGAGGAACCGGCCAGTGCCGATTGTACAGCTTCGATGAGTTCGTCAAATATCTGAGGATCGGAAATAGCCAACTCGCTGAGCGTCTTACGGTTCAGTCCGATGTCGGCCGTTTGCAGCCCGTGAATGAACGTGGAGTATGGCAAACCCCGCTGTCGGCACGCAGCGCTGAGGCGAGTGATCCACAATGCTCGAAAGTTACGTTTGCGAACACGGCGGTCTCGGTAGGCATAGACACGCGATCGGATAATTGCCTCTTTAACAGTCCGCAGCAGCTTGCTTCGGGCCCCTACGTTGCCTCGGGCCTCACGAAAGAGGCGTTTTTTGGCCTGATGCCGAGTGGCTCCTGTGGTAACTCTCATCGGTCAACTCCGTCTTGAATCGGTAAAAAGTACGCGAATCAGATTCTGGCTGTCCCGTTTGGATTGAATCCGGACCGTGTGTCGCGTTGATTATTATTTTCCAGGCCGCAGCGATTCCCGAATTGTGGCGGCGTCTGTTCCCTTAATGACAGAGTCCATTCGCAGTTGTCGCTTCTGTTTTCCACTCTTGTGGCTCAACAAATGGCCACGAGAAGCTGTCCGATGCTTGGCTTTCCCCGAAGCCGTCAGCTTGAACCGCTTCTTCATTCCCTTGTGAGTCTTTTGTTTTGGCATAGTCGCAGATTGCTACCCTGATCCGAATTCAGCGGATAGGTCTTGTCGGTTTACTGTCAGCTCTCGCAGCAACAGAATCGGAGCATTATAGCAAGGAGATAACGAACCTTACCACCGACGTTTGCTGGAATTTTTGTAACGGATGGGCAAAAATCCGGAGCAGAGAAGTGCCTCGTGATTGTCATATCGGCTCGCAAACAGCTAATTCTTCGGTGCCAGGACCACCGACATCGTCCGGCCACTTTCCATGGAAGGCGGTTTTTCGACTTTGCTGACATCTTCGAGGGTTGTGATAATCTGCAACAGCATTTCACGACCACGATCGTGATGCGCGTTTTCACGGCCTCGGAATATCACATTGATTTTGACTTTGTCCCTGTGTTCAAGAAATTGCCTGGCTCGCTTGATTTTGAAATTAATGTCGTGGGTTCCGGTCTTCGGCCGTAAGCGGATTTCTTTGACCTGCGTTTGATGTTGCTTAGTGTTTTGGTGTTGTCGCTTCTTTTGTTCGTACTTAAATTTCCCGTAATCCATAATGCGGCAAACAGGTGGCTGATCGTTTGGACTAACTTCGACCAAATCTAACCCAGCTTCAGAGGCCATCCGCAGCCCATCGGATGTTGGGATAATTCCCACCATAGTTCCATCTTGGTCAACGACTCGAATTGGAGAAACGCGAATTTGCTCGTTCAGTCTTTGCGTCTTTTCGGTGGCTATAATTCAGGTCCTTTCAGAGAATCTCAGATGTTGCCGCAAAGGAAATACTTTCTCAAAGCACCATAGTATTTCTATCGCCGAGAGTGCGACCAGTCAAGAATTTGTGGCGAATTCGTTTTCGTTACCACTATTCGGCGCGGCCAGTGGCGTCAATTTGCGAGGACTAGGAACCAAAATAAGACTTATACTAGTGGTCAATCTTGATTATCGGAATTGCCGCCATCGTCGATTCGTTGTGATCGCAATTTTTCTTCAACAAGGTCCTGTGGCCGAGTGATTGTCTTTCCAATGCGGATTGCCTTGTGTCCCTTTAGCACTCCGGGATGGGCGAGAAACATTGGGCGGCCTTCAATAACCACTTCCAGACCTTGATTCTTGGCCCTTTCGGTGACAATCACGTCGCCGATTGCCAGATTCGTCACATCGCGGGTCTTCAAAGTTGTCTGGGCCAGATTAACGGTCATCTCGATGTTTTCCTGTGACATACCGGCCTCCAGATTCATCGCTTGACGAGCATCCGCCGAACACGTGTCTGACGATAGTTTACCCGCAAGCGGCCCGATGGTGTTGAATGGGACACACAG
>Ga0310123_10000112_pt1 | contig 68005 bp, 59 predicted proteins | sample CB6_AW_1057_MG_FD_203505 | JGI IMG/M metagenome (GOLD analysis project Ga0310123, IMG submission 203505) | Marine microbial communities from Western Arctic Ocean, Canada - CB6_AW_1057 | ecosystem: Environmental > Aquatic > Marine > Oceanic | place: Canada: Western Arctic Ocean | collected...
GTGTGTGGGGATTCTGCAGTTGCCCTGTTGTTTTTGAGAACAAGATAATTCTGAACGGCGACCATGATGGTGATGCGTATCTCGTAGCACTCGATCGTCAAACGGGTGAGACCATCTGGAAGGTGGAACGCCGGCATCGTATTCGCAGTCACTCGACACCAATCATCCGCTACGTCGACGGGCGCACACAAATGTTCATGTCGGGTGCACATGAGATCGTCAGTTACAACCCGCGCAACGGCCTGGAACACTGGCATATCAACGGACCACAGGGGCGCGCAGTCGCGTCGCTGGTTTTCGACGGCAGCCGCCTGTTGGTACCGTGTGGTTATCCCAAACGCCGGATTTGGGCTGTTCGCCCGGATGGTCATGGGAACGTCAGCGATACCCATGTTGAGTGGCGCGTCAAACAGGCGTGCCCTTACGTGCCTTCGCCGGTGGTCGTGGACAACTACTTTCTCATGGTAGCGGACAACGGCGTCGCGAGCTGTTACAACGCTGCTTCCGGAGAACAGCTGTGGGTTGAGCGCATCGGGCGACGATACAGTGCGTCGCTGGTCAGCTCGGGCCGTCTCGTTTACTTTCTGTCAGACGACGGAAACACGAAAGTTGTCCGCGCCGGGACAGCTTTCGATCTTGTCGCACACAATCCTCTGGGTGAACCCTGCTTTGCCTCACCGGCGATCAGTCGGGGACAGATCTTCGTACGTGGTGAGAAGCACCTGTTTTGTATCGGGAACACTGCCGGCAGTGGCGAAGGATCGCAGTAATGAACCGGACCACTCCGTAGCTCACAACCTGCGGTGCTGGGTCCTCATGGAATGCAACGCACCGGTCACAGCCGAGTCCAGGGATGATGCTGGCAGTCATAGCGCACGGCGTCGCTGGAATTTCTTCGATCTAACTGAGGAGCCGGAGAAATCTGCAGCGCGGCACATCGGGGATTCGAGTCAGACGTGATGACGTAGCGCAGTTCCCGCCAAAGCTTCCGTGGAAATGCCCTGACGCAGTGCCCACTGGCCATTTACCATCACGTGCTCGATTCCTTCAGGCGCCAACTCCGGGTGTTCATAGGTGGCTTTTGTCCCGATTTGTTCCGGGGAGAACACCACCAGGTCGGCCCAGTAGCCCGGCGCCACGACTCCGCGACCGGAGAGTCCAAAACGTTGTGCTGGCAAGCCCGTCGCCTTACAGACACCTTCTTCCAGGGACATCCAGCCCTTTTCACGCACATATTCACCAAGGAATTTTGGGTAAGTGCCGAACGTACGGGGATGAGATTTGCCGCCGACCACCAGACCATCGGTGATGACCGCTGTCCGGGGATGGCTCAGGACTTTCCTCAGATTCTCTTCGGACTGATTGAAAGAGATGATCTGTACCCTCGCACTGTTCTCCAAGAGCAAATCGAGTGCGGTATCCACGCAGGCGCTGGCGCGGCTCTCGGCGATGTCCTGAACAGTCCGACCGATCAGGTCATCTTGCGCCGGTACAGTGCAAAGCAGGATGTCCTTCCAGTCATTGCCCATATTCTGTTCGGTTTCAGCGGCAATTTGACGGGACGTGTGAGCGTCTGCCAATCTCCCCAATAATGCCTCGGTGCCTCCTTCCAGCGCCCAGACAGGCAACAATTGTGTCAGATTGGCCGAACCGGCCACGTAGGGATAGGCATCGATACCCACATCGACTCCTTCCTCCAAAGCACGGTCGACCAAAGTCAGGACCGCGTCCATCTTATCCCAGTTCCTGCGGCCGACTGTTTGCAGATGACTTAACTGCACCGGCACTCCGGCACGACGACCAATTTCGAGAGCCTCTTCGACCGCTTCAATGATGTGAAATTTGTAGTCTCGCAGATGACTGGTATAGAACCCGTCGTAGCGCCGCACCACCCGGCAGAGTTTCACCAGTTCGTCCAGGTCGCCGTAACTGCTGGGCACTTCGTTGAGACCGGTCGACAGACCAATGGACCCCACAACTTGTTCAGGAGACTGCGACCAGATAACGTCCACTCAAACCTGAGCCGCCACCGCTAGTTTCAACTGCGGCCGGGCATCATCCTGAGAAGCCGTCCACGCGTTTGAATAGGAGTAAAAATGCCCGCCTGTGCAAAGTGTGAAAAGTTTGATGCTGTATCAAAACAATGCCTGGTCACAGACGGTACACCAGTACGAAAGTGTGTAATTGCCTCACTGGACGCCCGCATAAGACAAATTAAATCCAGTACAGTTGTAGAAGTTGGTTGTGGTGGCTGGACATACTCTAAAGAGCTCATTGAAGCGAATGGAAACACGTGGTTTGGTATAGACCCAAGTCCAGAAGGTTATGGCGGAGCTCCAAGCATCAGGACTCATGACGGCACTGTTGCGAATCTTCCGTTCGACAGTAATTCAATTGACTACATAGTCGCAAATCAATCTATGGAACACTGGTTTCAATTCGGCACATCTTTTAGGAAGGGTCTACTGGAGATTCATCGCGTACTTAAGCCGGCCGGAAAGGCGATTCTTAATGTGCCTATTCATTTACATGGCCACCCGATTTTTATAAAGGGGGATTTGACGGCGGTGAAGAAAGTCTTCTCAAAAAACTTATGGGAACTGGTTGAACTTGAAGAATGGAGGCGAGATTTTCGCCCACTGGAACCATATGCGGGATGGAATAAAAAAAAAGTCCATGACAGGGAGCGTGCGTGGCTCCCGAATCCAATGCCAGTCAACACTTGGATGCTCGAGATTGTCGCGACAAAAAAAGCAGACACCGAAGGCTGGAAGTTGCGACAGGACCTGGGCGTAGTCTGGATCGACTGGTTTTATGGCGTTCGCTTGAAGATGCAAAGATTGTCAGAACGGTTGAAAAGGCTACCCAGTTCTATCCGTAGACGCCTCGCAAAGCTGCGGTGATTTTGGAAGGCCAAGTCACTCGAGGAGCAAATCGGGAGCACGCAAACTACTGTGAAGGGCAGCAACGCTGCCTCAAATTCCCGGCAGCTGTCCGGAACAGCTTCGCCGCGACACAGTGTTGCACCTTCCAGTTTGGCTGCGGACATGCCACTAACGTGTGCCCGCAGACTGGAATGTCCGGTGAGCACGGCAACGTGAGTGTGACTGCGTTGCTTATCCACGTCGTCGAATCAGGCCGGGTGTCTTCCCACCGCCATCCTCCAAGGTCCCTGAAGATTTCAGACGTTGGCAACAGGTCCCCGAGCGTCAGTGCGGGGAAAACAGAAAAACCACAGTATCCTGCTGAGACGGTATGCCGCCCATTGATGGTCTTCATCAGTCTCATGCCAATTGCCAACCGGAGGAAGTCGAGACGCGAATGGAAACTTTGGATCATATACTCGGTTCGACGCAACGCATCCTGCAATTCAAATTACGGCGGCAGATAACAGCACAACCAAGGACGCTTTTCAGGAAGGTGTCAGAGTTTCCAGTGCATACAGTGGCAATCTGCAGCCACCGGACTGTCCGACCAAACAGGTTGGCCTGTTTGGATATTCATCCTTGTAGCGCATGACCCGGTCCGCAATGCTTACGGGTGTCCGATGATGTCTCCGCGACGTGCGCGGATCATACAACCCGGGCGCGAAGCAGCCTGTCGTCCAGTCATGTACTTCGATGACGCAGGGCACTCCACCATCCGCAAGCCCACGCGCGGTTCCGAGATTGATGGCGTTATGCCCCTCGGTGCCATGCAAAACAACGACCAGGCCCTTGTCCGGTCTCTCGGCAGACACCAAATCATCGTTCCCGCAACACCACCAATTCCCGAACGCAACGCCTGGCACAGCGGGCGACAATGAGAGGCCTCGCCAGCGGCGCTGCACACGGGCACAGTGAGTAGCGTCTCGGCGAGCTGGCCGCCGGTAAATCCAGTCCGCTTGTTTTTCATCGATGACATTTCGCGCGGGCTGCAGCTTCTCACACCCACTCTGGCTTACGCATGACTCACCTCATTACCTCAATAATCCGCCACGGAGCCGTCCTCGAAAAACACCTGGTTGTTTGGCTCCGCGGCAGGATACTGCTTCGCCACCTCCTCATTGAGCTGCAGGCCGAGACCCGGCCACTGAGGTAATTCGGCATAGCCGTCCGTGACTTTGACAGAACGCCCATTGAAGAGGTCTAAGCGTTGTCCGGTTGGATTCGGGCGGGATTCCTGGATCACACAGTTTGAGGTTGAGGCATCAATATGGAGCGACGCCAAGCCCAGACCCGTGGAGAGGCTCCCCGGGCAATGAGGGGCCACTTCGATAAACTGAGCCTCAGCCATCGCCGCGATCTTCTTCAGTTCCGTGATGCCTCCGCATTGGATGACGTCGGGCTGGACGTAACTGACCAGACGGCGGGCGATGATGTCCTCGAACATCCACTTCGTCGTGTGCCTTTCACCTGTGGCCAGGGGGACCGAGGTTTGTCGGCCTAGCCATTCCAGCGAGTCATTCCCTTCCAGCTGAATCGGCTCCTCGAGGAACATGATGCGATAGGGTTCAATTGCTTTAGCGAACTCCAAAGACATCACTGGCGTCAAGAGGCCGTGGGCGTCGATCAGAATGTCGAAATCATCTCCAGCCTCGAGTCGCATCTCTTCGATGATCTTGACTGCCCGCTTGAGGTTCCACGGCCGCTGGATGATGCGGCGGCCGTTGACCAAATCAGTGACATACGGACCCGTCTTAACAGCAGTGAAGCCTAACTGCCTGGCACGCTGCACTCCTTCTTTACCACTGCCATGCATATAAAGACGTATGCGTTCCCGCGCTGCTCCACCTAACAGCCTGTAGACGGGTGTCTCCAGCAGCTTGCCCAGGATATCCCACAGAGCCAGATCCACTCCACTTATGGCGGCGTTGAGAATCGGACCTCCGCGCCATCTTGGCCACCGATACATTGCTTGCCAAAGAAACTCAATCCGCGTGGGATCCTGACCGGCAATCACACGTTCCAGGTCGTGGACGGCCGCTTCGCAGGTCGCTGCCTTTCGGTGTACCGTGGTATGCCCCTCGCCGACCACGTCCTGGTTCGTGAAAACCTTGAGATACACTTCGTCGTCAATACGAAATGTCTTTAATCCCGTGATCTCGATTCCCCTGGGAATTTTTGCCCGGAGATTCTCTGACAGGAAACAGGAACCAAACGGAGTCGCAGCGACTCCGATCCGTCTGAGGAAATCACGTCGTTGCATTCTTATTCTCCTTCTGGAGTGTTGTTATCAGGGTGTACAACTCATCGGTTGATACGAAGCTCAAACGTCCCGTCCCATTCCGTAGCACAGGACAGGCGAAACGCCTGTCCTGTGCTTTTCCAGTCCACTGGAGTGCCGTAACCGCAAACACACATCCGGCACCTTAAGGTCCGGCAAACGACGCTCCCATTCTTGACACCGGGAAGCTTAAATACCATATGCTTGCGGAACCTTTATCACTCTTTAGAACTGGACACGAACCATGAGGCTGGAAAATAAAGTGGCGCTGGTGACGGGTGCTTCCGGCGGACTCGGTGCGGGGATCTGCCTGGCGTTCGCCCGTGAAGGAGCGAATGCGGTCGTCGCATATCGCAGCAACCGAGCTGAAGCGGAGACCACTGCAGCCGCAGTTGAGTCATGTGGTCAGCGAACGCTGTTGTGTCAGGCCGACATCAGCGACGAGACCGATGTAAAGAAAATGGTCGAACTGGCCGTCGCAACGTTCGGCCGCCTGGACATCGTCGTCGCGAACGCCGGGTTCGGCATGTGCAAGCCGTTAATGGAAACGACGCTGAAAGACTTTGAACGGCTGATCCAGACGAATCTGCTTGGGACTTACCTGACGGTGCGCTACGGAGCCGAGCCTATGGTTGCACAAAAGTCAGGGAAGATCATTACCATGTCATCGGTGCATGGTGTCGGTGGCACCCACTGGGCCTGTCTCTACGAGGCAACGAAGGCCGGCATTGCCAATTTTACTCGCGGAGCCGCGTTTGATCTGGCAGAACACAACATCCAGGTCAATTCGATCGCCCCTGGTGCAGTGCCGGTCCCTAACGATCCGCCGCCGCCCGAAGACTCAGAGTTGTATCAGGCCTGGATGAAGTACACACCGTGCGCCCGATTCGGCACTCCGGAAGATGTCGCGGCAGGTGCCTTGTATTTGGCCTGTTCAGACAGCGATTGGGTCACAGGCCAGGTGCTCAGCATCGATGGCGGCATTACAGCTGGACCGTTGATCCCGTCTTTCAAGCACTACGGCCCGAAACCGAAGATGTAATCGAATAACAAGTACAAGTGGCCGGCAGTCACTGCAGCCGAACGTCACAGGACCTTGTCCATTCCCATCGTCTGTTAATTCTGTTTGATATGCGTGTGAAGAACATCGCTCACGATGACGCAAGCCTGTGGCAAACGTGCGTTCCGGACCAGAGCGCATTGTGCAGTTTGCAGTTTGCAGTTTGCAGTATCGGTATTCGAATCACAAACCTGGTCCATCATATGAGACCGTCTTCAGGAACAGTCTTCCATGACGATGGAAACCAGAACTGTATGTGATCCGGTCAGACAGTCAGAACCGGACACGGGAGATCCTGCTGCGGACAGTCGGTTGTTCCACCATTAACCAAAATTGAACCAAACCAAAATGATGACGATCTGAAAGCCGGTATCCTGGTGCGGGATCGGAATACGTCTGAACGCAGGCTTTAATTCTCAAGACTGTACAGCGAACTTGGTGCTGCTGTTCGGATGATCTGTGAATAGTGCAATGTGGTGGCAGACTGCCCGTCCACAACCGGGGTAGGTACCCGGAGTGCAAATTCCGCGGAGTCGAGGTGATTGTACATCACATAGGCCAGCTGCAGACGCTCAACAGCAGTCGGCGCAGACACAGCGAGGTCGGGGTAGATGATCGGGCCAACGTCGACCTGGAAGCGACCTTCCGGGGGATGGACATTCATATAAGCAACGGGGTACTCGAGTACGGCATTCCAGTCGTAATCCACATCGCGCAGAATGGTGCGGCCGATCAGAGAATCACCTTCCAGGGTGGCACGAATGATCTCGTCCGTGGTTTGCAGCGGCCGGACCGTTGCGTCTTTCAGGATAAAACGCAGGCTCGTCCAGTGGGCGTAGCCGCCATCAAATCCTTTCCGCGGCACGGTCATTTCACCGGGCTGGACCACATCGTGGTCGTGGCTGGCAAATTTCTTCAGCAGTGACGAATCACCAGTACTGAAAATGACACACACCTCTGAAGTCGGCACCTGGGCGATACCGCGTTCCTGATACATGTACTCGCCAATACATTCCTTGCCCAGGAAAAAATCGCAGGTCTCACCGCTGCGTTTATTCGTCAGACTGCAGCGGGCCAGAAGCTGGCTGCGGCAGGTATTTTTCTCTATGCCGTCCCGGGCCGATGAATTAACTGCGAAACAGCTGCGGTAATCCAGGTATCCCATTCATTTCTCCCGCTGAAACCCGGACTGAACCATCACTGTACCGCAGACAAAACCACAAATGTTCGGATCAGCTCTGCAGAACGGCCAGTCTCCGCGGGGACTGATCTCAGATACTGAACCTGAGTGTTTGCACGTACTGACGGTCATTGAGATTTAAATCAGGCGAACTGTCGGAAATTTCACTCATGTTAAACGACTGCCGTCCCCTGAAACTGCAATCCGCACGGTTCAGAATTTCCAGAACATATTTGTAGCACCAGGTCGTCTTCAGCGCTGCAGACACCGGTGACAAGGCATGCTGTACCGCTGAGTGAAGAAGACATCAGGGCATGACTACAGGACAATGTACTTTGCTGCATATGCTTGTGGCACTGTGCGATCTGCTGAGAAGGAATCTAAAAGTCAGCCAGACGATTGCTGGCGTCCCCAAAAGACTCAAGTCTCAGGCCCATGCGGTCCATAATCGACAGATACAAACTGCACAGACGACGGTTTTCGTCACCCCGATCGAGATAGTCCAGGACGCGCCCGGTCTTCACGGTTCCACCCAGACTGCCAACGGTAATAACGGGGACCTTCGTACTGTCATGTGCTTTACCCGACCACATGTTGTTCACAAAGTACAACAGGGAATTATCCAGCACGGAATGCTCGCCCTCCGGCATGGACTGCAGCTTCTGAGCCAGCCAGGCCAGTTGCTGGCAGTAGAATGCGGAAATTCGTTCGTAGTCCACCTCGGTATCGTGGTGCGACGCGTAATGATGGGAAATACGAACGTTCAGGAACGGATAAACGAGGCTTGAGATGTCACGGCACATCAACAGGCTGGCCACTCGGGTCTTATCGGTCTGGAATGCCATCGCGACAATGTCACACATCAACCTGATGTGCTCCCGAATGTCTTCGGGCATTCCGTTGTCCGGCCGCTCCATGGTCAATGCGGACTGTCCCCGGTCTCGCGCACGTTCCTCGGCACGTCCCTTCAAAACCCGCAGGCGTTCAATACGCTTCTCAACTTCCCGAACGCTGCTCAGGTATTCCTCGATCTTCAACCGGTCATCGTAGCTCACCTGCCGATTGAGGAATTTCGCATGTTCCGCGACTCGATCCAGGATGCTTTGAGTACGACGGTTACCCTGGTTATTAAAGAGACTGTCGAACGCCAGTGACGGATAGACCTCCATCGGCACGGGTGCGGTCAGGTTCCGCCACGAAATGTGAGAACTGTAGGCCATCGAAAAATTTGTTTCATGGTAACCCGTTACCGGCTGTTCGCATCCCAGCACGATGCTGGACTGCAACGTTTCATTTTCGAAGTGCTTCGCCAGCATTTGGTCGATTGAGACACCACCCTTCAAAACGGCACCCTTCTGCAGCGACACACCGGAGAGGATGTTGCCCGTTTGCCCAGGGTGGATGCCCACACCGGTGGCATTCCTGTTGAACAATCCGGAGATCACATTGACCTTTTTTTTCAAAGGTTCCAGGGACTTGAGACAGTTGCCGAACTGCATGTCCTTACCGGCACCCTGCGCCTTCCACTCAGTTTGATGCACGCCATTGCCCATGAACATGGCTACGAACCGCTGGGGTGATTTGACCCCGGCTTCGCTCCCCCGGACCGGCAAAGATTCCAGCCAGGGCAGCGACATCGCGACACCGGTGCCCTGCAAAAATATGCGACGGCCTGTCAACGTTTTTGAATTCGCCATAGTTCAGCTGCCTTAATCTCAGCGTCATCTTCAGTTAAGCTGACTGATCGTTTATACGTAACAGGAGTTGGACAGCACAAGCACGAAGCGCAAACAAGCGAGTTTCCGCTGGTCCCGCCACGCACTCACTGGCGCGGTGCCGGAATCGTCGGCACATGCGGACGTTTTTTGAGGAACTGCGAACTGGTCACGATCACCTCAATCAGACTGCTGAAACTCCCTTCATTCTCCGCAATCGTTCGCTTCATTCGATCGATGATGCGGTCGTCGGACAACAACAGGCTGCGTCCCAGTCCGTAGCCGAGCAGCTTGCGGCAGAAATTGTCATTGAACTGCTCCTGCCGGTGATCCGCCAGATAGGTCTGTAACCCGGACAGACCGTTGCCGGTCGTGCCGTCGGGGAACACCGTGCTGTCATCTACCGCCCTGCCGGCGAGGTCCCGTGAACGGCGCTGACCGACCGGACCATAGCCTTCGAAGACCAAGCCGGCGAAATCAAATTTAGCATGACAGGCTGCACAGCTTTGAATCTCTCGATGCTTCTCCATCACTTCCCGCAGCGTAAGATCTCCAAGGTCCATTTCGTCCGGCGGAATTTCCGGGACGTCCGGTGGTGGAGGAGGGATTCGCTCTCCCAGCACCTGACTGACGATCCAGTAACCACGTTTCACTGGACTGGTTCGCTGCCCTGGCGAGCTTTTCGTGAGGAAGACCGACATTGGCAGCAGGCCGCCACGACCATAGTCCCGCGCGTTGTCAACCCGCATCCAGCCGTTTTCATCGGCTGCGCCGGCAACAAAGGGAATCTGATAGTGATTTGCCAAGTTCCGGTCGACATAGGTATGGCCAGCTTCCAGAAGTTCACGGACGGCTCCGTCCCGTTGGATCCACTTACTGATGAAGCAGACCGGCTCCTGGAACATTGACTCACGAAGTTCATCGGTAAACTGCACAAATTTCGTGCGGTCGACAGCGACATGACTTTGAAACTGGCGGAAATCCAGCCAGTTCCCGGCAAACTCGATCGCCAGCGCCCTGGCACGAGCGTCTTTGAGCATCCGCCGCGCCTGCGATACAAGAACGTCGAGGCGCCCCAGCTCTTCGCTTCGTGCAAGTGCGATCAGCTCTTTGTCCGGCATACTGGACCAGAGAAAATAACTCAGCCGATTGGCAAGCGCGAAATCTGTGAGGCGACTGCCGCCACGTGATGTTTCCGCCAGATCAACCCGGTAGCAGAAAAAGGGAGATGCCAGGATGCTGCTGACTACATCACGAATTGCCTCCGCGTGTTCCAGATCTGCCTCGTCGCGCAAATTACGGTAGAACTTCAGCAGTTGTCGACTTTCTTCGGCGGCCAGCGGACGGCGCCACGCCCTGGCTGCAAATCTCAGCAGCGCCTGCAGATGTACGGGCTCTATCTGCACCAGCAACTGCTCGTGAAGTCGAATTCGTTTCGACTGGCCGGAAAAATAGCTTTCAATTTGCTCGATGGCTTTTCCGTCCAGGTCCTTTTTCTTCACTGCAGCCAGATATAATCCGGCGATCTTCTCCATTGATTCCCGCGACACAACCGACCGGTCCTCGCCACGAACAAAATCAAATTCCGGCTCAGTAATAATATTGCCACCCTCGGAACGTTCGAAATAGATATAGTCCTGAAACTGTCTGACCACAACATTTGTCACGAAATATAATTCGTGCCACAACTGATCCAGCTGAGACCTCTGTTCATCAGTCAGCAGCATGTCGTACAGAGGCCGGTCGTCGCGATAATAACCAACTTGCAGATGGAATCCGGCACCCAGCAGCCGTCCCTTGTTTTGCTCTTCAAACGGCAGGTTCATCCGTCCACGCTCCGTACGCATGAACCGGTCGGGAAAGACGTCACAGAAACGCTGGATGGCCCGTTTAAGATCTTCATGCTCTTTTTCTTCGTCGGTCAACATTCCTTTGCGGCGGTGAGCTTCGATCAGCCGGTTCTTCCACAGAACGCCTGGTTGCGTTGACGGATTGAGCTGGGGAATCATCACCAGTGGAAAGGAAAACCGGCGTTCCTCCCGTTCCTCGACAATCCAGTCGCGAACCGCCCGACACTCGTCAATCGGCAACGTGGCCGACTGGTTGGCCGGTACAGGTAACGCCTCCCACTGCTCACGCAGCTGAGCAATGGGCCCATGGTGGTTGTTGTCGTCGTGGAGCACTTCCCAAAACGTCGACAGGTAACGACGGCTGACCCCGTGAGAGGCGGCCACAACATCCAGTGTTCGGTTCGCATCACCCAGTACTTCGCGGTATCTGAACTGCCAGGCAGCCAACAGGAACTCGACATAATCGGTTTTCTGTTTCAGATAGAAATCGATAACTCGGCGCACGGCAAACTTGTCTCTGTCGGAATACGTGACTGCAGGGTACGGCGCAAAGCTGAATCCGGTCGGCATCAAAACAAGGTGATCTGTCACATGGCGCGCGGCAGCAAGGTATTTGTTAAGCAGCGCCGGTGACATGGTCAGTGATTCACCGGAATTTGCAAATCCGGCCACGTTCGCCGGATCCACCGGAAACTCGCGCGTCGGTCTCATGTCCACACCGGTCAAATCGCGAATGGTATTGTCGTATTCCGTGTTATTCAGTCGACGAGCCAGAACCGGCCCCGGATCACCTGCGTTCTTGCTGGCCTCGAATGACCGCAGATCCTGAATCCATCTGGTAATCGATTCTGACTCCGGACGGGAAGGATGCTTTGGAGCATCCTCCGGCGGCATTTCCTCCGCTTTGAGTCGCATGAGGATCAGTTCCCAGTGCCGCAAGTCCGCCTGCACCGTGGTGATTTTGGTGAACGGACTCAGGTCCAGCTTCGCTTCCTGCCGGGACTCTCCGTGGCAACTGAGGCAATAGGTTTCCAAAAACGGCCGCACAGAGTCATCAAACTCGCGTGTGAGTCGCTGCAGTTGTGGCTGGTCCGCTGAAACAGCAGACATAATGCTGATCGCAAACAGCAATACAGTTCTGGCACACATGACAAACACCTGTGGTACGTTCTGAAAAATCGTAACCGAACTGAGCAATTAGGCTGCTTCAATTTCCGTTGTCAGATTCTATCGGGATTCCGCAGAAATCGAAAACAGCGTACTGCCGATCCACCCCATGACCAATGTCGGCACACAGGTAAAGGCACCATACCACCAGTATGAAACATCAGTCATGCACCAGACGACCGTTAATACACCGACTCCGAAAATGAACCTCACCCACACACCGCTGATGTTCACCCGCGAATTTCAGCCCCGGCGCGATCACGACGAACAGGCACATCGCAAACAACGTCCAGTCGAGCGAACCTGGAGACACTGACATTTTGGAATCTCGTTTCCTGCGGCTCGCAGAGCTGCAACGGTCCCTGCTGACTAATCCACTAATGCCGGTTTCGACTTCCAGAATCCCGTAGCCTGTTCAAAAGCATGAGCCAGTTGCAGGACCCCGAAGTCGTCTCGGTACCGTCCGACAATCTGTATTCCGACCGGCAGTCCGTCCTCGGTGAACCCGGCAGGAACAGAGATCGCAGGCAGTCCCGTGACCGTGACGAAGTAGCAGGATTTCATCCAGTCGATGTATGTCTCCATATTTGTTCCGGCAATCTCGGTCACGTATGGCTGCTCAACGGCAAAGGGGGGGACCTGGTTGACCGGCAACACCAGGTATTCGTAGCGTTCCATGAATTTTCGCACGCGATGATACAGTGCTGTCCGTTTGCTTTCTGCTCTGCCGACCTGAGGTCCGGTCAGCTTCATTCCCTGTTCGACGTTCCAGATAACTGTTTCCTTAATGTCTTTACGCCGAGTCCTGAGCAACTCCGCGAAATGTAATTCCATGCGCCACGCCCGCCAGACTTTGAAGACTTCGTCGGCGTCGCTGAAATCAGGTTCGTCGCTGGCAACCTCACAGCCTAAGTTTTCAAATACTGCTCGTCGGGCCTCTAAAACATCTGTGACCCTTGAATCAACGGGCAGCCCTCCAAGATCCCGGCTCCATGCAATACGAACACCATCGAAATTTCTTGCCAGGGGCCGACGGAAACACTCCCCCTCTTCAGTAAGAGACATGGGTGAACGGATATCGGGACCGGCGATGGCACTCAACAGCAGCGCCGTGTCTTCCACAGTCCGCGCCATCGGGCCCTGGACCGATATAGGAAACCAGGACACATCGCTGGGCCAGACGGGAACCCGGCCTGGTGAGGTTCGAAAACCGACGACATTACAGAAGTTTTCCGGATTCCTCAGTGACCCGCCTGTGTCGCTGCCGTCAGCAATCGGAACCATCCCGCACGCCAGTGCCACTGCTGCACCACCGCTGCTGCCGCCACACGTTTTGGATGTGTCGTATGGATTGAGCGTTGCTCCGAAAACTTCGTTGTAGGTCTGAGAACCGGCACCGAATTCGGGCACGTTGGTCTTGCCCAGCGTAATCCCACCGGCCCGGCGCAACCGTTCAATAATCAAACCATCATCATCAGGAACATGATCGGCATAGATGGGTGACCCGTAGGTCGTCCGGATACCTCTGATCGGCACAAGATCCTTGTGGGCGACGGGAAGTCCGTGCAGTGGTCCGATCTTTCGCCCCTGCGCCAGAGCATCGTCGGCTGCACAGGCCTGCTCAAGCGCCGACTCAGCCACCAGTGTTACGATCGCGTTGACTTTGTGATTGACCCGTTCAATCTGGTCGAGGTGTGCCTGCATCACCTCCCGACATGACAGCTCCTTTGAGCGAATTCGTCCTGCGAGATCCGCTGCTGTTAAAAAGCAAATCTCCGAAGACGGCATTGCATACCCCTCTCAAATGCAATTCTTAGGGAAAGGCAGAAGTCTGCGACGGAAGAATACCCCGAACCTGCAAAGACAGACCGGCCCGGCGGGAGAAACACCCCGACCTGCAGGAAATTTTTGACTCAGGCAATGTCCGGAAGCTCGAAACCACGACGATGTTCGCGGCCGATGTATTGATTTGCGTCGACGTCATCGAACATCTCTGTCGTGGCATCCAGTCGCAGCTTTTTACCCGTCCGGCAGGCAATGTTTCCCGCGTGACACATCAAACTGGCGACGTGTCCGGAATAGATTTCCTGATTCAGCGATTCACGTTTGCGACTGTGAACTGCGTCAAGAAAGTTTCGGATGTGGGCCTGCTGTCCGCCGTCACTGCTGCCCTGCTTAACCAGCCTGCCCCTATCATCCCAGGCCTTCCAGGCTTTGTTGCCCACCAGCACCCAGCCGTTTTCGCCATAAACAGCTGCGCCTTCGCTGACATCGTGCAGCCTGGGCTTCGACCAGAGTCGCATTTCATACTGCAGCACTTTGCCCGGGTAGTCGTAGTTGACCAGCATCGTGTCCGGCCACTGCTGATCGTCTTCGAAGAAAAATTTCCCGCCGGAACAGGAGATCGATTCGGGCATTTCCTCCAGTTCCATGATATGTCGGCAGTAGTCGATACGATGGACGCCGTCGTTACCTAAATCACCGGTGCCGTAATCGAACAACCACCGCCAGGCGCTGCCAACGATCGCCTTGTTATAAGGCCGCTCAACCACTGGTCCCTGCCAGATCTCGTAGTCAAGCCCCCTGGGTACCTCACTGTCCGGCGGCAGATGGATGGCTCTGTTGCGACTGGTTTCCCATGCCTTTCCATAGATCACCTTGCCGAGCGCACCACTCTTTACATACTCAGCGGCTTCATGCAGAAAAAGAGCACTGCGGGCCTGTGTACCCATCTGCACCATACGACCATGTTTGTGTGCAGCGGCCACTGCCGTTTTGCCTTCCAGAATGTTGTGGCTGGCAGGCTTTTCAACGTAAACGTCTTTGCCGGCCAGACAACCTTCAATGGTGAGCAGGGCATGCCAGTGGTCCGGCGTAGCAACCATGAACACGTCGATTGACGTGTCGTTAAGGAGATCGCGATAGTCATTGACCAGTTTTGGCATGTGTCCGGTCTTCTCCCGAATCTCTGTGCCTCGCTGTTGGCGGACAGACTCCCTGACATCGCAGATATGGGTAATCTCACAATCGGGCTCCGCAGCAAAGCTCCGCATCACTGAATTGCCGCGCCCGCGGACTCCAATACAGGCAACACTGATTCTGTCATTGGCAGCCAACGCACCACTGCTGTACCGGGTGACAAACCCCAGGCTGGTACTGAGGGTGGCAGATTTCTTGAGGAAGGCACGCCGGGTACTACGAGACATGAATCAGTCTCCTGCAACGATGAAAAGGAATCTGCCAATGAACATATCGTCAAACGGCAACCGGTCAACGATCGCTCGGAATCTGGTGCTCACTGCACTATACAGGCCGGGGTCAACCGCTCGGAATCTGGTGCTCACTGCACTATACAGGCCGGGGTCAACCGCTCGGAATCTGGTGCTCACTGCACTATACAGGCCGGGGTCAACCGCTCGGAATCTCACGCTCAGTTCCAGCCAACAGAGCAGGAATGCCTAAGTCGTACTCATGCAACCAAACCGTCATCCATCAACTGTAAACTCAGCATCGAAAAGCACAATGAATGCAGCCGATATTGAGGCAAACAGCATGACGAAATTTTGCGCAGCAGCCATCATCGGGTTTCGACTGTTCGTTTCGGCAGAGATTGTTCAGGCCCAGTCCTGGGTGAAGCCCGGCGAACTGCGAAATAAGGCACTAATCGACGCGGGATTGTACACACAATGGTCGATTCCTGCAGTGAATTCCCGCTCGCTGGCTGAACACCCTGGATTTACGACAACACACCCGTTTGACGGTATCGTTGTACGATTACTGCTGGATGCCAAGTGGTGTGAAGAACAGGGCTTCGATCCGAATCCGGACGATCCACCACAAAACCAGCAACCCTATCTGGACTCACTGGTCTGGAGTACGCATACGGTTCCTTACGGTGCTGTGGAATCGGCGATCGAAGATTTGAAGCGAGTTCAGTGGGGTACTTTGACGGACAACTTCGTGTGGTACCAGTTCCGTGACGAGGGTGGCTCACCGGTCGACCTGACGAAGCAGAACGACTGGGCATCGGTACAGGGAAACGCTGTCCTGACGGCACGAGTCTGCCGTGAGGCGGAACTGAAAGGCATCTTCTTCGACACTGAGCAGTACGGCTACGCACCGATGAAACTGGGTACGCCGGGATTGCGCCGCCAGCGAGGTCAGCAGTGGATCGAGGCAGTGCAGTCCGAATTTCCTGAGATCAGAGTTCTGTTCACGTTCGCCTGGTGCGAAGATCTCGACAACACTGCATTTCTGGTCGGCATGAAAGACTTTCTCAATGGTGTGCTGGACGGCGTTCGCGCGCCCGCCCAGCTGATTAACGCCTACGAAAACACATTCTATTACGGTCAGTCTCCAGGAAGCCGCTTTACGAAAAAGGGCTTCGCGGGAAATCGCACCCAATTCGCTTCGGCCAGATCTTCAATTAAAAGCTGGAAGCGACTCAGTGGCGCAGCCGACAAATACGACCACTTTGTGCGGATCGGGATGGCAGCCTGGCTGGAGAGTGATCCGTGGGACCTGACGCCTGGCTGACCCAGTGGCCACAACCACACCATCTGGTCCAACGTACCGATGGCCCTGGCACACAGCGACCGGTACGTCTGGTGCTGGAGTGAGCACACCGGATACCTGGCCGCTCAACTGAACCACGAAGCAGTGCGTGGCGCCGGGCCAAATCCGTTCCTCGCCTCGATGACAAATCAGACGTTTAATACGGACCGCGAGCGCGTCACATCTTTGGCAGAAGATTTCTCCACCGATCCGCTCCAGCGGGGCTGGTACTTCGATTTTGACATACTGGAGGTGGGACGAAGGTTTGATCCTCAGCTGAGTGTCCCGATCTTTTTTCGCGAATCGGTGCCCTATTTCTGGTCGTGCAGGGAGCGCGCGGTCCGCATTCAGGGCGTCTGGCTCACCGGCGAGAAAGGTGACACGATCGCAGGATTCGGTAAACAGCGCCGTCGCTACGTCCATCCCATCTGCATCGCAGGAAGTACCACTAATTTCCAGGCAGCGCTGGACTTTTCCATCAAGTCGTTCGGCCCCAGTCCCGGGAATCCGATGGTACTGGGATTGTTTCACAGCAGCTGTCCAGTCGACCGCCAGTCATTCACCCTGCGAATCAGCAGCGTGAAAGACTCAATCCTCTCGCTGTCAGACGACAATGCAGTCTGGCAGTCGAAATCCACCAGCCGGTTGCAGGTGGATCGCACGTACCGCATGTTACTGAACTACAACGCCTCAAAACGCCGGTTGCTGGCAACCGTGTCAGACGTCGAACATGGACTGCAAATCTGTCAATTAGACGGTGACATACCTGAAAACGTCGCCGCATTTCAGTTCGATGAGATCGGAGTTGCTCTGTCGGATCTCGGAGCGTCGGTACCTCCGTCAGCGACCGGCTACACATATCGCCTCGAGCAAGTGCGTTTGAAGATATCACGAGAATGAAAGTAGTGCAGCATATCGTTGAGAGAGCAGCCCTCGCGGATGCGGGATGTGCAGTCTCTTCGTTAGTTCATCCGCATCGCTGACGGCAGCCAGATTCCGTGGAATGACCTCCTGTTGAGCTCAGGAACGACCGGCCAACTTGCTGAACCAGAAATCGTGACCAGGCCTCAGCGCCCAGCCTCGAAATCGATGAGATTCGATACTCTGGACGTGATTTGTTTGATTCCAGAAGTTTTGCAACATTTTAGGAGATTTATCAAACCCGAATGGCTCCGACAACTGAGTGTGACGTGAGTCGATTCGAATGTTCAACCCACGGAAACCTGCTGGAGCTGAGCACCGAAGCTGTCCGGAAGACTTACCCTGATATCGATCGCCCGGAAACCACAGTGCATAAGTTTCTGCGGGAACTACTGATCGCTGTGTACCTGGTTGAACCAGAGCAGGTCGTTTCTGAAACTGAACTCTTCGGACCGCGTCTTGCCCCACGTTGATGCTTCTGTTCCTGTGACATTCTGGCAACGGGACACGCGTTAAAACTCTGGTAGCGGCTGAGAATCACAGGAATCCCGAGAATTCCTGGATTGTGGTGAGAAGAAATCCCGAATTCCGGCAACAGCCTGTCGGAATTTGATTCGTTTTGCAAAGCCGAAGTTCGCCGCTAGGATCGTCGGCCACTCGACGGTCATTCAGGTGGACTCTGGCTGATATATCAGAGCCACTCGTAATCCTTTGAGGTGTTGTTCGCCTGCCACCAAGTCAGCATCAAAAACCTTTCCTGGTCGGACTGTGGTTCACCCTCAGAACAAGTTCGTCTCGGACACGCATTGCCCGCTGTTTGTCCGATTGTCAGTTTCCGGAAGTGAGTGTTGGAGAAAATGGTTCATGTCACTGCCCGCAGTTAAAGTTGGAATCAATGGTTTCGGACGGATCGGTCGTATCACTCTGCGAGCTCTGATTGCTCGACAGACCTGCGTCAGCCGTGAAGCCGATATCCAAGTGGTGGCCATCAATGATCTGGGCGACACGAATGCCCTGGCCAACCTGTTCAAGTACGACAGCGCTCAGGGCCGATTTGACGGCGATGTACAGGTGAGTGGCAAAGATCTCATCGTCAACGGCAGAACCATCCAAGTCTGTGCTGAACGAGACCCCGGCAACCTGCCATGGAAGGACCTGGAAGTCGATGTCGCTCTGGAATCCACCGGATTCTTCACCAGCCGAGCAGCTGGTGACAAGCCAGGATTCGACTCCCACCTAAGTGCAGGGGCTCGCAAGGTTGTAATTTCGGCTCCCGCCAAGGGCGAGGATCTGACCGTAGTGCGAGGCGTGAATGATGATCAGCTGAATGCCAGTCACCGATGCGTCTCAAACGCGAGCTGCACCACCAACAGCCTGGCTCCCATGGTCAAAATTTTGCACGAAGCGTTTGGTGGCGTCCAGCATGGTCTCATCACAACCTGTCACGCCTACACAAACGATCAGAAGGTAGCCGACCAGCTCCACTCCGATCCTCGCCGATCCCGGGCCGCTGCCGTGAACATCATTCCAACATCCACAGGTGCGGCTAAAGCGGTGGGCAAAGTATTTCCGGCAGTGGACGGCAAGCTGACCGGGATAGCTCTGCGGGTTCCCGTCCCCACCGGCAGCATCACGGACTTCACTGCAATCGTCGGAACAAACACCACGGCCGAAGAAATCAACGCGGCCGTTAAGTCCGCGGCTGAGAATGGTTTGAAAAACATTGTCGAATACATGGAAGACCCAATCGTCTCCAGTGACATCATTGGTAATTCACACAGTTGCATCTTTGACTGCGGCTTCACGACAGTGGTGGGAGGAAACATGGTCAAAGTACTGGGCTGGTATGACAACGAATACGGTTACTCGTGCCGTAATGTGGAACTGATCGAAAAGCTGGCCATTCTGTAAACCACGCAAGTTCATCGCGAAGAGATTCGAAATAATGGCAGTCAGGCGACCTTCCAGCGGTGGGGGATGGAATGCGATCGGCTATTCCATGCAACTTGCCAGCCGAGTTGGCTGGTGGAAGATGTGGAAGGCATTGAGGTCGAAGAATTCCTGTAAGACCTGCGCGGTCGGCATGGGTGGCCAGCTGGGGGGCATGGTTAACGAAGGTGGCTACTTTCCTGAAGTCTGCAAGAAATCGATTCAGGCGATGGCTTCCGATATGCAGGATGCAATTCCGGATGAATTCTGGAGCCAGTACAGCATCGGCCAGTTGCAGGCGATGACGTCTCGGCAGCTGGAGTTCTGCGGACGCATCGTACGACCCGTGATTCTGGAAGAGACCGCCACACATTATCGTCCCATCGACTGGGACGAAGCTTTGCAGCGACTCTCTGATGGCATGGCAGCTGCCGGTCCCGAACGGAGTTTCTTTTATGCCAGCGGTCGGTCCAGTAATGAAGCTGGGTTCCTGCTGCAGCTGATTGCACGGCAATTCGGCACAAACTACGTCAACAATTGTTCGTACTACTGTCATCAGGCCAGTGGAGTCGGATTGACCAGCAGTATCGGAACCGGCACGGGGACGATTCGCCTGGAGGATCTCCGCAATGTCGACCTGTATATCCTTATCGGAGCTAACCCTTCGTCCAATCATCCCCGGCTGATGCGGTCTCTCATGGAGATTCGTCGTCGCGGTGGCAAAGTTGTGGTGGTCAACCCGGTGAAAGAACCGGGCCTGCAGAACTTTCGAGTTCCCAGTGATATCCGCAGTCTCCTGTTTGGTTCCTCAATCGCCAGTTCCTATGTCCAGCCGCACACTGGTGGTGATCTGGCAATGCTGGCCGGCATCTGCAGGGAAATCCTCAGTCGCAAAGCACAGGATCAGGTATTCATCGACGCCCACACGACCGGCTATGCTGAGTTCCGTGATTCGATTGAATCTCTTGACTGGAAGGACATCGAGACGTCCAGTGGTTTGAGCCAGTTGCAGATCCAGGAGATCGCAGATCTGTATCTGGCAGCGCAGAATGTGGTGTTCGGCTGGTGTATGGGAATCACGCACCATCTGCACGGCACTGACAACGTGCGCATGATCGCCAACACCGCATTGTTGCGAGGCATGGTTGGGCGACGGGACGCCGGCATGATGCCCATTCGAGGTCACAGTAATGTGCAGGGTCTGGGGTCGGTGGGAGTCACGCCGGCGCTGAAGAAATCAATGCTGGAGAAGTTCGAAGCGAGACTGGGAATCACTGTTCCGACATCACCGGGTTACGACACGATGCGATGCATAGAAGCAGCTCATGCCACAGAAATGGACTTCGCTTTGTGTTTGGGCGGTAACCTGTACGGCAGCAACCCGGATCCGAAGTATGCCGGTCGAGCCATGAATTCAATCCACACAGTGGGCTACCTGTCCACGACACTCAACACCGGACACGTCCGGGGACTGGGGCAAGAGACAATCATCCTTCCCGTGCTTCCTCGCGACGAAGAATCGCAGCCGACAACACAGGAATCCATGTTCAGTTATGTCCGCATGAGTGACGGAGGTCCTGCGCGATTCGAAGGCCCCCGGAGCGAAGTCTCCGTTCTTTCCACCATCGCCGGCCGGCTGTTCGGACGTAACAGCAAAGTTGACTTCGAATCACTCACGAGCCACGCGGCGATCCGGGACCTGATCGGAGAACTGGTACCCGGCTACGAAGACATACTGGGCATGGATGTTGCGAAAAGGGAATTTCACGTGCGAGGCCGTACGCCTGTGAATTTCAAATTCCCGACGGAATCGGGCAAGGCAACATTTCATTCGATCCCGCTCCCTGCGTCTCGCTGCAATGAAGACGAATTGCGCCTGATGACAGTGCGTTCCGAAGGGCAGTTCAACAGCGTGGTCTACGAAATAGAAGATGTGTACCGTGGCCAGGAACGACGGGATGTGGTGCTGATGAATCAAATGGACATGCAAACACGCGGGCTGACGGAAGATCAGCAGGTACGACTCACCAGCTCCGCTGGCGAACTCCGTTACCATCACGTGCGGGAATATGATGTCCGAGCGGGAAACATTCTGATGTATTATCCCGAAGCCAACGTCCTCGTCCCACACGAAGTTGATCCTCAGTCCAAAACGCCGGGCTTCAAAGGCGTGCCCGTGAAAGTGTCCGCCGAAAGGTTCATGTGAGAGTCTCCAATCCGCACCGGCACAAACCAGGCTTCGGGTCAGCTTGCTGCTGATGTGTGAAATCAACTTCTGCCGCATGCTGCGATGCAAGCCGACTGTGTCTCTCGCAGAACGCCACTTTGTCAGAGCAGACTGGGTTCGAATGAGACAGTCTGCTATAGTCTGGAAGTGGGGTGACGTCCTGTATCCGCACGAATATGACATCTGGTTCTGTGGAGCTTTGTAAATGTTGACACTCATGGGTCGACGTGCATTCGGCCCCTCATTCTGTGATGGCCTGTCCCGCCGCAATTTTCTGCAGGTCGGCACACTTGGCGGAATGGGTCTGACTCTCCCCGGTCTGCTGCAGGCAGACGCGGAGGCAGGTCGCGACAGTTCAAACAAGTCGGTCATTATGATTTACCTGGTTGGCGGGCCACCGCATCAGGACATGTTTGACCTCAAGCCCAGTGCTCCGAAAGAAATCGCCGGACCGTGGAAGCCAATTCTGACCAACGTCCCGGGTATGGAGATCTGTGAAGCGTTTCCCCGACTGGCGCGGATTGCGGACAAGCTTGTCACTATTCGGTCGATTGTGGGCTCTCAGTCAGGACACGATGCGATTCAGGTCTTCAACGGCCACGACCCGCAGAAGCCCCGGCCAAACGGAGGCTGGCCGCAGTTCGGTTCCGCCTTCGCCAGACTCCAGCAGCAAACAGATACAGCTGTGCCGCCTTTTGTCAGCCTGTGCTATCCGTGCACACACGGCCCGTATAATGAACCGGGTCCGGGGTTTCTTGGCGTTTCGTATTCGCCATTTCGACCGTTGGGGCCGACCAGGGACGACATGATTCTGAATGGTGTGACCCTTGAACGGCTGGGCGATCGACATACCCTGCTCCGGAACATCGATGTGTTCCGTCGTGACGTCGATAATTCCGGTCTGATGAAAGGAATGGATACTTTCACCGAACAGGCCATGGGCCTGCTGACTTCATCGAAGCTGGCGAAGGCCCTCGATCTGTCACTGGAAGACCCGCAGGTCGTGGAACGCTATGGAACCGGTGATCCGACAGTCTTTATGGATGGCAACGGTGCCCCGCGTGTCCCGCAAAGTCTGCTGGTCGCTCGTCGTCTCATCGAGGCCGGGGCGCGCGTTGTCACACTGAACTACTCGAAATGGGACTGGCACGGTGGCAGCTACGGCACGATTTTCAATCGCGAAGCGGAAGATTTTCCTGTCTTCGACAAGTGTGTCAGCGCTCTGGTCGAAGACCTACACCAGCGAGGGCTGGACAAAGACTGCACGGTGATCGTGTGGGGTGAATTTGGTCGAACTCCTGTCATCAGCAGGCAGGTGGGACGCGATCACTGGCCGCGTGTCAACTGTGCGTTGATGGCAGGTGGCGGCATGCGAACTGGCCAGGTGATCGGAGAGACGGACCGACTGGGTGGAGAAGCGGTGTCCCGCCCCGTGACCTACTCAGAGGTGTATTCGACTCTGTATCGCAACCTGGGCATTGACACCAAGTCGACAACGATCAGTGATCTGACCGGACGGCCTCAGTATCTGCTGGAAGAAGACGCAGACCCAATGTCTGAGCTGGTCTGATCACGTGCGAATTACGACAGCGCTCGCCTGACCCATGCGAGTGACGCTGGTCTTGAGAAACAGTCGGTTATCGGTGGGCTGATTGTCACCTGAGACGACGTTCTGAGGTGACAGCGGGTCGGGTGTTTTGCAGTTCAGCGTACGGATGATTTGTCCGCCCTGCAGTGTCAGGAGCGACGCCGCTACTTCCGCCAGGGAAGACCCGCTTGCCGCACTGCCAAGGTAGCTCTTGGGGGCCGTCACGGGAGTCACATCAGCTCGATCATCAAGAACGCTGCGAATGGCCTGCGCTTCAAACATATCGCGCCTCGGATTGCCGGATGCACACATGTTGACATGCCCCAGCTGCCTGGCTGTCACTCCCGCGTTGCGCAGTGCGTACGCTGCAGCCTGCTCCACGGCCTTCTGTTCATCCGGTTTTCCGTCAGACGACACCATACAGGCGGTTCCGCAGCCAAGTACTGTTCCCAGAATTGCAGCTGCTCGTTTTTCCGCGTGTTCACGAGATTCCAGCACCAGTGAACAGGACGATTCCGCAACGACCTCTCCCTTGCGAGTTGAATCCAAGGGACGACAACGTGATTCCGCCGGTCCTCCGGCAAGGACATCCCATTTTAGTGACTGAGCCGTTTTGATATTGTGCAGACGTGTGCCGGTGACTCCGGTGATCATCACATCCGCCCGACCACGTCGTATGACACCGACGGCCTCGGCAATTGCCAGACATCCGGATGCCTCATCATGTGTAATGGAGTTGTTTGGTCCTCGTACATCCAATGCAATTCCGATGTGGCAACCGGGCATATTTGGCAAATAACGCAGGAGCCAGAGCGGTTCCATACCTCCGATTCCATCCTCACCCCATCGGTCGTACTGAAACTCACCGGACTCGGTCAAACACCTCTTGACGCCATGGGCGAGAACCTCCGGAGCCGTCGACATGAGATTCGCGCCAAAGGATACACCAACACGTTCCGGATTGTACGTATCTTCCGTGAGCCCGGCGTGGTCCACTGCCTGCAGCGCGGCGGCCACACCCAGCTGAATCTCACGACACATCAGCTTGACACTTTTGCGAAGAGGCCGCAGATAGATCTTTCGAGCAGTGGCATCGTTGAAGTCCTGGACTTCGCCACAAACACAGTCGGGAGAACTGATATAGCTGAGTTGTTCTGTACGTCGAAATCCGGGTACGCCTGCCGCCAGTCCGGCCCTGAATGCGTCCACGCCGATGCCAATCGGCGACAGAATACCGACTCCGGTTATGACAACGTCATTTGAAGCAGATTGTGTCATAGTGAGTCAACCTGCCGGCTGAACAGCACAACATGGCAGACTTCGCGACGTTCGGGTAACACACAGGACCACACGTGTCAAAGTCCCTAACCTCGCCGCCAAAACGGACAGAAAACTCGCTGCAGTCGATTCCTTCCGCCGGTCAAATGTTGATTCGACCGGAGTCTGCGTGACTCCAAATCTCCACGACATGGCGTCGGGTTGAAATGCCGCGGGACACTCCGACCACGGCATCCCATCGAAAATTCATCACATCAGCACTTCGACTCGATATACTCGATGACATCTCCGACAGTCAGAATCTTATCGTAGTCTTCATCCGGAATCTTGACGTCGAATTCATCTTCAAGCGTCATCACCAGTTCGACAATATCCAGAGAGTCGGCTTTGAGGTCATCGACAAATGAGCTGGAATGAGAGATCTCCTCCTTGGGCGTGTCGAGCTGATCACTCACGATTACGACGACTTTTTCTTCAATGGACACAAAAACACCTCCGTTCAGATTTCCAACCGCAGGCGGCTGGCAATTTTTCTGCTCGTATCAAGAGTAATCGACCTCAGGCCGCAGAGCCGGTCTATACAATGCAACCCGGATGCATCGGGGAGGTAACCCAGCCCTGTCCTGTCCTCTGAAGACAGGCCGCACCACAGACTCGGGTTGGATCAGGGGCGACGCACATATACAGGGTTTGCGAAAGCCTGTAAACCCGACGGGCAGCACGAGATACGGGATTGTTGAGCCCTGAGGGGCATTGTCGCGGCTGCCAGCTGCTTCACCCCAGACAAACAGTCCTGATCATTGGTGACTCATTTTGTCCCGGAGATGCCCCTGCCGCCCAAAAAACCTTTAACTGCATCGACAAGTTGCTCCGTGGAGACTTCCCGCTGAGTCCCGCATTCCAACCCTTTGACCTGCCACGTTCCGGCTGCCAGCTCATCACCCCCGGCAATTAACGCGACCGGAAAGCCTCGTCGACTGGCGTACTTCATCTGACGACCGATGTTCTTCGGCTCCGGATAGACCTCAGCACCAATACCCGCCTGCCGCAGAAGTCGTGCCACCTGCTGGTATTCCACGACATACTCCTGCGAGAACATTGTTATGAGGACGTCGGCGAGAGTTGATGATTTTTCCGTCATCCCCATTTCTTCCATGGCCGCAAGCATGCGATCCAGTCCCAGGCTGGCTCCGACTCCCGGCAACTGCTGCGACGTGAACAGTGCAGCAAGATTGTCATACCGTCCACCTGAACACACACTGCCAATCTCCGGCAGGTCTCTCAAGACTGTTTCGTAAATCGTACCGGTGTAATAGTCGAGTCCACGGGCGATTGATGTGTCGAGACGTACACGCTCTTCGGGAAGCCCGCATGCACGGACGGTTCTGAACAAGTCCTGGAGGTTGCTCAGTCCTTCCTGGCCGGTCTCGTTTCCCTGCAATATACCGTCAAGTTGCCCAAGGATTTCTTCCGGAGTCCCGGTTAGCTCGGCCATATCCAGCACACGTGCCGCATTGTCTGCCGTCAGCCCCACGCGTTCCTGCATTTCCACCGTCACAGCATCTCGACCAGTTTTGTCGAGCTTGTCGAGACACCGCAGAACGGCGGCCGCCTGACCTTGGAGATCATTTTTTTCCAGAAATCCGTTGAGCACTTTGCGATTGTTCACACGGACGGTGAAACGTTCCACTCCGAGAGCTTCCAACAGGTCGTTAATCACCAGCAACGTTTCGATGTCAGCAGCGTTACTGGCAGTGCCGATCGTGTCGAAATCACACTGCATGAACTCTCGATATCGTCCCCGTGCCGGACGTTCACCTCGCCAAACCGGGCCAATATGATACCGTCGGAAGGGTGTCCCGAGTTCCTGAATGTGCTGAGCCGCATAACGGGCAAGTGGAACAGTGAGGTCAAACCGCATGGCGACGTCTCGATTGCCCTGATCGGTAAAGCGAAATACCTGTTTGTCGGACTCGTCACCACCTTTGCCGAGCAGAATCTCCGCGTACTCCAGAGCGGGGGTGTCGATCGGGACAAACCCGTAGCTCCGATAGACGCGGCGAGCGGTTTCGATGAGCTGTTCGCGAGCGATCATCTGATCCGGAAGAAAATCGCGGAAGCCTCGCAATGTTTGCGGTTTGATTTTGTTGTTGGACATCGGCGGTTTGTTCAGTTGAGTAACTGGTGTGTGTTTCCAGGATGAGGATTAAACCGCAGTTTAACCGCCTTTGGCCAAATGGTATTCCTCATCGCAGATTTTCAGAAACATCCGGACCGATCTGCACTGCTGGCGTATTCCGTGAAGATGTCCGGTCCAGAAATACAGAATATTGCTCCTGGGGACCGTTTCACAGCGTGGTGCGCACTGTGAGGTAGAGTTGCGGAACTACAACATCCCTACACCTTCCCTGTTATTATCATGCCGAAATTTCACAACATGTTTCACTGCTTCAGACACTTGTGGGACAACTCGGAGGCCAGAATCATACCTCCTTCGTCGTCCTGGTGGATACGATTCTGGTGATCGGCGCCATTGCGGGACACACGAGTCTGCAGCAGGTAGTAACACACGAACTTAACCACAGCGCCCGCGCGTATGATTCCTGCCATTTCATATCCAAAGAACTACTACCGGGACAACCACTACACCGTCTACGGCAGCAATGTCCAACAGGGATTGGCCCGGCCACAGCCATTAGATCGCGCCGTACGATGAAATCACTTCGCCGATGAGAAGACATGAGGCCCGGCAGGTGGACCTCGGGCCTCGTCTTGTTGGTTAATGGCTGGTCCTGGCAGTTGAGGGGATACTCAACAGTTCCGGTGGATAGACAACCTGAACAAGATGCAATCCGCGGGCAGGAGCAGTTGAACCAGCCTTCTGACGATCCCTGCCTTCAATCACCTCGCCAAGATAACTGGCTGGTCGCTGAGCGTTTCCGATGCGCAACAATGTTCCCACGATGGCCCGGACCATATTATACAGGAAACCGTCGGCTTCCACTTCAAGACTGATCAGCGGGCGCCGAGGATCTTCGTAAGGACGCACTTCGGTCGGTTCCCACGAAAATGTGGACATCCACAAATCCGGAGTTGGTTGTCGTTCGATGACCGCATCCAGGATGGTTCGCACACTTGTTGCTTTATTCGGATAATTGGTTTCAAAGCAGCGAAAGTCATGGGTCCCCAGCAGTCCCGCCAGGGCTTCGCGCATCGGCTCCACCTGAACTGCTCGCCGTGGTCGATAAACGTGATGCCGCAGCAACGGTGGAATCACGGGGCCATCCCAAATGAGATATCGATAGCGTTTGCGAATTGCCGAGAATGTCGCGTGAAATTCTTCAGCCACGCGTTGCGACCGCACAATGGCAATGTCATTAGGCAGGTACCGTTGTAAACCACGTCGAAAATGTTCAGCAGGAATCTGTGATGCGGTTCGAAAACTGGCGACCTGGCCCAGTGCATGCACGCCGGAGTCTGTCCGACCCGCACACAGCACTCGCAATGATTCACCGGTCAGCTTTGCAATCGCTGATTCCACGCATTCCTGAACCGTGACACCGTTCGGCTGGACCTGCCATCCGTGATAGCCGGTACCGTCATAGGCAATCGTCAGCATGATGTTTTGAGTTAATGACGTCATAGGCCGTTATGAGACCTAGCTTTCGGCAGTGTTCGCCTGTCCTTCATAGAATTCATGGAGGGATACCTGTGGAACCGGCTCCAGCAGCCGAGGTTATATTGCAGGATCCATCGGCTCGGCCGTAAATTTTTCCGGCTTCGCCGGCCGGCATACACAGGCCGCTGGCGAGAAAGGACGCCCACACGCCAACAATTGGATGTGAAAAATGTTTTTCTTTCGCGCTGCCCCGTCAGCAGTCACCTCAGTTCTAATCATCGGAACCATGATCGCTGCCACCATTGTCGCCGGATGCAGTACCGTACCAGTGAGTGGTCGGCGACGAGTGCTGGCAATCTCCGAAACAAAAGAGAACCAACTCGGTCTGACAGCCTACAGAGAGATTCTGGAAAAAGAACGGATTTCGCAGAACGAACGCTACAAAGCAATGGTTCAGCGGGTAGGTGAAAGAATTGCAGCTGTCGCTGACCGACCCGACTTTGAATGGGAGTTCAACGTCATTGAATCTGAAACACGGAACGCCTTCTGTTTGCCAGGTGGAAAAGTGGCGATCTACACGGGGATGCTGCCGGTGTGCCAGACCGAAGCCGGGCTTGCAGTCGTGATGTCGCATGAAATTGCTCATGCAGTCGCCCGCCACGGCGGAGAACGAATGACGCTTAAAAAAGCTCAGAGTCTTGGCAAAACCGGGCTTGGATTCCTGATGAAGAATCAAGACGAACACAAGAAGGATCTCCTATTGACGGTATACAGTGGCAGTTCTGAGTATCTTGGAATTCTGCCCTATAGTCGCAAACATGAGCTCGAAGCAGATTCCATCGGCCTGGGTCTGATGGCCGAGGCCGGTTATGATCCGTCGGCCGCTCCGGTATTCTGGGAACGCTTTGCCGCCATCAAGGGAGAAGGCGGGTCCGTTGAATTTATATCGACTCATCCGTCCGACTCCCGACGTTCTGCACGGCTGCGTGAACAGCTGCCCTCAGCGATGCAAATCTATGAGCAGGCTCCTGAAAAGTATGCGTTGGGTGAGCCCATTGAGAAAGAATAATTCCTGCTGAGAAATTATCGTTGAATTGACCGACGTTGGAGATTGAATCAGCCGCATGGCCGGGCGAGGACGGATCAACTACCGGATCAACATGGGCACAATATCACCAGATTTGCCTCCATCCGCCTGGGCCATTCTCATCTGAATGTTTGTTGCGCGTATGTCGATACGCTGAATACTCAGCTGAATGCGCCAACCGGCCGAAATGTTTGGATTGTGAAATCGCCGGTTGCCAAACAGCACACCGGTTGACTTTTCGATCTGCCGCATTAACCTTTCCGACATCATCACGATGGCGCTCGTCGCAGGTTGACATCGATTGGAAGGCAGCGGGAGTCGGCACGTGTCTGAAAGTGACGCATATTGGATTCGTGGCCATGAAGCGTTGCAGGCCGCAGAAACAGTCGATCTATCACCATTGCTGGACTTGTTTTCCAGGTTGCACGCGGATGCGTCTGCTGCGACTGATGTGTTCTGTTTTCTGAAGAGCCAGTGTGCCGAACTGGCAGCCGAACTGGGTGCGTCCTGGCTGGCCGTACTGCGTCGAGTGCCGGGACCGGACTGGGAGGTGGTCGCTGAGTTCGGCCGCAAGCCGGATGTACGTCCCGTCCAACTGTGGGAGTCCGCGACCGACCGCGAGGCTTTCGGCTTTCTGAATTCGTCTCCCTGCCAGTTTGCCCTGCCAGTCGTGGATTGTGGAGTTGGACAACTGGTCGTGGGTACAAGCCGCAACACAATTGCGGAATTGACACTTCCGGCGTCCATCATAATTCGCGGCCTGAACATTGCTCTGCCATTGGCTGTCAGACAGTCAGAGCTTTCGCAGCAGCTGGACCGACTGCGGTCCACCTTGGATATTGCCTCCCGCCTGTCTGTCACGGAAGAAACCGCGCCGCTGCTGGAACTTATCGCGGGTGAAGCAACACGCCTTCTGGACTGCGACCGCAGCAGTATCTTCCTTTGGGATCGCGAACGTGACGAAGTTGAGGCACGACCGGCGCTTGGTGTGTCTGGATCATCGTTCCGCATTCCTGCTAATGAGGGCATCGTTGGTGAAACACTGCGCACGGGTGAAGCTGTGATAGTTGACGACGCCTATGCGGATCCTCGTTTTAACGAGTCGGTTGATCGGCAAAGTGGTTACCGCACCCGTAATCTGATTTGCGTGCCTCTAAAAGACTTTGATGGGTCGATCGTGGGTGCATTCGAAGGGATCAACCGCAATCGAAACCTGGACTTTACTGCCAAAGATGTCGAATGTCTGCAGCACCTTGGCACTCAGGCCGCTGTTGCCTTGCGTAATCTTCGCGAACGGAGCCTGCTTAATCGTAGTCGAGACCAGCTCGCGCAGCAGGTGACGAGCGCCGTCGAGATCATTGGTGAAAGTTCGGCAATTAGCGCTCTGCGTGACACAATTCAACGGCTCGCTTCCACCGACCTTCCTATACTGATACTGGGCGAGAGCGGCACCGGTAAGGAAGTGGTCGCGCAGAGTCTGCACTACCAGGGACAACGTGCTCAGTCGCCGTTTGTCGCGGTGAACTGTGCCGCACTCACCGAGACATTGCTGGAAACCGAACTATTTGGACATGAGCAGGGCGCGTTTACGGACGCCCGTGAGACACGGAAAGGCAAGTTCGAACTGGCCGACGCAGGCACCTTGTTGCTCGATGAAATTGGTGATATGAGTCTTGGCGGGCAAGCCAAGCTGCTGAGAGTCCTCGAACAGAAACTGATCACTCGTGTCGGGGGGTCGGAGGTCATTCCGATTGACGTCCGTATCATCGCTGCCACCAACACCAATTTAGCCGAAGCTGTTCGGGAGAAGAAATTCCGGGAAGACCTGTACTATCGGCTGAGCGTCGTGACACTGGATCTTCCCGCGCTCCGGGATCGACCGGAAGATATTCTCCCCCTTGCTGAATATTTTCTGAGGCGGTTTGCAGTTCAGGCACGGCGAGCTGATTTACAGTTTGCGACGGAAGCTCGGCGTCGTCTGCAGTCTCATGCGTGGCCGGGCAATATTCGCGAGCTGCGAAACCTGATGGAACGAGTCGCGTTTCTGTGCCCAAACGAGAAAATTAAGGCCGACGATCTGGCATTCATTCTCAGCCCGGACGACGAATCCGGACAGCTGCCGTCGCTGGATCTTGGGCTGGAAAAGGCCACACGAGCCTTCCAACGCGACTTCATTCGGCGCAGCATTCGACAGGTCAGTGACAACATGACGGAAGCTGCGAAACTGCTGAGCCTTCATCGATCAAACCTCTACCGCAAAATGAAACAACTGCGGATGTCAGAAGTTGATGGCGAGGAGTGACGTTCGTGGCGAGCTCGTCGACCAGGAGTCAAACGGCCTCACAGGAAGTGGGCATCGTGACTCAGTGGCGCTTGAATCCAGTGGGATTTGCTGGATTGGTCATGAGCATTGTGCAGCTTCTGATGCACGGGCTTTGCATCGGTCTCACAGAAACACTGGCCGCCCGCGGCAACGTCACCACTCTCACGGACGTTTCTTGGCAGTCATGGTTCATTGTAGGTCTGCTACTGCTAAGTGGCGTGCTAACGATGTTCGCTATCCTGCTGTCGCTCCGCGGCAGCATTCATGGCCAGCCAAAAACACCGGCCATTATTGGGCTGACACTGTCATTCTTTACGGGGACACTGGTCACATTTGTACTACTGCTGACAGCATTGGCGTCAGGATTTGAACCGTGAGCAACACTTCAACAGAGCCGGATAGACCGATCGTCGGGGAGAATGCTCCAGGCAATACAGTGGCCACGATTGGTTTGATTTTAACTTTGGTCGCTGGACTGATGTGCGGTGTATTATTCGCAGTCGTGAGTCGACTGCCTGGTTCAAAGTCAGTACCCCAATCGTACAATCTTCAATCCACCATCCAACCTGAATCGGGCGACGCTGAGTCACTGGATAGTCAGGTCGCGCCTGAGCCCCATGACGAAGACACAGACTCAGCTCCCGAAGCGATCGACGTTCCGCTTGTCGCCGAAGCTGAGCTCGTCGAAGCCAAAACAGCAGTCGTGCAACTTCAGGTCCTTTTACTGACCATCGCAACGGCTGTGTTGAATCTGGTGGGACTGGTATTGAGCATTGCTGGTTTGTTCGTACCGAATCGACCGCGCACAGTCGCCGTCTGTGGCATGATCCTCGCACTGTTGCTTTTCGCTGGTGTCTTTGGAGTGGTGGCTGTGGGAGCACTGCTGAACCCTGTGGCGTCGATGATATCGGGGTGACCGGGGACCATCTTCTCAATGGCCGAGACAATTTAGACCTCCAAGTCACACTCCTCTTTCATCGAATCACACCAGATAACGGATAAATACCGATGAGCAATGTCAAGAATTTTGGCGCCGTCGGAGACGGAAAAACTGATGATACCGAAGTCATTCTGCATGCGATTGCAGGGAGTGACCAACATCTAGTTTTCCCTCAGGGAACCTACCTCATCTCAAAGCCGATTGAGATCGAGTTGAAAGATCAGGGACCACTGGCAATCAGTGGAGACGGTGGAACCGCACGACTGGTCATGAAGGGACCAGGACCGGCTTTAAGAATCGTCGGAACGCATGGCGGGACCGGTGACCCTGATACGCACAGTGAAAGTGTCCGGCATACCGAACGTTTCCCGACTATTTCTGACCTTGAAATCACCGGGGAACATCCGGAAGCAGACGGGATCCATCTGACGGGCACCGTCCAGGCTGTACTCTCATCCCTGCTAATCCGTAACGTACGACATGGGATTCACCTGCACCAAAGAAATCGAAATGTCCTGATCAATCAGTGCCACGTTTACTTCAATACTGGCGTCGGAGTGTTTCTTGACCAAGTCAACCTCCACCAGATCATCATCAGCAGCAGTCACATCAGCTACAACCGTCTGGGTGGAATCCGGATTGAAGGTTCGGAGATCAGAAACCTGCAGATCACCGGAAACGACATTGAATACAACAACCACGTCCAGCATAAAACCGAACCGGAACCAACGGCCGAACTGTACATTGATACAACGGCAGACGGAGCCAGTGTTGCAGAAATCATCGTGGCATCGAATACAATCCAGGCGACACCTTCTCCCGACGGTGCCAACATCCGGATCCACGATCGCAGTCCAGAAAGTATTTCACCCCGACTCTGGACCATTACGGGCAACATCGTCGGTAACCAGGTCAACAACGTGCACCTGGTGGGATGCCACGGGGTGGTGATCAGCGGCAACTGCATCTACTCGTGTGAAAACAGAAATCTGCTGGTCCAGGATTCTTCGATGATCAACGTCACGGGCAATAACTTCCGGCGACATACCTCCCGACTTGGTACCGGAGTCCGTTTTGAGCACAGCACCGACTGCATCTTTACAGGCTGCCAGATTCTGGATGAAGCAGAAGAAGGCCAGGCATCCGGAGCATCGCTGCTGGAGCTGGAAAAATGTGATCGCATGACGATCAGCGGCAGTCAATTCATTGATGGAGTACCAGTCGGCATCGACGTGACTGACAGTAGTCATGTTTCTGTTACAGGCTGCACAATTTCCGATCGCCGCAAAGACTTAAAATCCGAACATGCCATTCGCTTCCGTGGAAACGGCACGGGCAATCGGCTGGATGCCAATACCATCACTGACACGCTCAAATCAGCCGTTGTGGTTTCTGAATCGACTGATGTAAAACAGTAAACACTCCGGCTTCTCTCCTCCTGAGTGCCAGACATTTAAGACATGCAACTGCAGCTCACCCCTTTTGACTATTTCATTTTCTTCGGCACGTTGATTCGGGCAATGCTGCCTGGATTCTTTGACGATCGCAAGGAAGATACATGCGAGGATTATGTTCTTGTCGGAAAAAGCATTCGATGGTTTGGTGTTACGGATTCGATCTTCCTGTGAACCTGTTTTCCACACGTGCCGGGACGATCACCCGACCGGAACAACACCGTCAAGACTGGCGACCCGATAAACAACAGCCGTCCGGACAAACATCGTGGTTCGGTGAGAACGCACCAAGGGCTTCGCGTCCTGCACCGAATAGCCGCTCCTGCATGAGTTTTCGAATCATCACGATGAATTGTGGATGTACGCCGGGAGTGGCCGCGCGGCGCATGTCGATGTCCAGGCGTGCGCACACCTCACGGGCTTCTGTATCCAGATCGAACAGAACCTCCATATGATCGGAAATAAATCCGATTGGTGAGATGATGAGTTCACGAACCCCACGCGAATGCAGAGTTGGAATGAAATCGCAAATGTCGGGATCCAGCCATGGATCCTGAGGGCGGCCACTGCGGCTTTGGTACACGAGTTCCCAATTGTCAGCCGGGAGTTCAAGACGCTCTGCCACCAGCCTACAGGTTTCACGCAGCTGTTTTTCATAGTCACAGCCAGCCGCCATCGCTCCGGGAATACTGTGAGCCGTGAATGCGACAAAGGGCGCGTCGCTCATATCCAGCTCCGCGACGGCGTCCCGCACACGTGCCGCAACGACAGCGATGAAGTCCGGATGATTGTAAAAGACTCGCAGTTTGTCGACCTGGATTATGCGGGGTCCCGCGACAGACCGGAAGCTGAGAACGTCCTCCTGGTACTGACGGCACCCCGAATAGCTGCTGAAGGCCGATGTCACAAAACTGAGGGCTCGTTGCACACCGTTGTGCTGCATCTCCTTAAACGTCGTACCCAGCATTGGATGCCAATTGCGATTACCCCAGTATATCGGCAGGTGGATATCGTGCTTCTGCAGTTCTTCGCGGAGTGCGGCAATCAAGTCACGGCACTGCTGATTAATGGGACTCACACCGCCGTAGCGCTGGTAGTGCCCTGCAACCTCCAGCAGACGATCTCGAGGCACGTTGCGTCCGCACAGAACATTCTCAAGAAATGGAATGACATCATCGGGTCCTTCAGGACCACCGAAAGATTGAACCAGCAGGGCGTCATAGTCATTCGCAGCCATAGGTATCCAGTTGAATTCCGGCAAGTACTGTGAATTAACAGCAGTGTCAATTGTCCCGTACGCTCTTCGACCACTCAAGTCACTGGCATCGTGGTTCGCGTCTATGGCGTGCGGATGTCCGGATTACTTCCTGGCCCTGTGCCACTGTTGCTTATTGGCGCATCCGACGATAATTTGCGGTGCAGATCCTGCAGCGTTCGAGCCGCAGATCGATTTCTCTGTACGCAGCATGTCTGAAATGCCTGCCTGTCGAGTAGGCCACGGCGCCCGATTTTGCCGCTGGACACTGAGAAGACGGCCTTTGTGTGTGTGACGCAACGGCGGTACAGAGCATGAACATCTTCGAAAGTTCTGCAACAAATGGCACGTTACACCGGTCCAAAGGGACGCATCAACCGACGCCTCGGCGTCAATGTTTACGAATCCAGCGGCAGCATCAAGGCGCTGGAACGCAAAGAATATCCACCCGGCATGCATCGTCGGCGCAAGAAACCGACAAATTATGGTATCGGCCTGGCCGAAAAGCAGAAGATCAAATTCTTCTACGGCCTGCGTGATCGTCAGTTGAACAGATACTTCACCAAAGCTCGTCGCATGAAGGGCAATACCGGTGAACAATTGCTGTTGATCTGCGAGATGCGGCTGGACAACGTTGTTCGTCGAGCAGGCTTCACGCTGACACGCCCGCAAGCTCGTCAGGGAATTGTCCACCGACACTTTCAGCTCAACGGGGTCACAGTAAACAAGCCGGGGATGATGGTTCGCTCCGGTGATGTGATTACACTGAGAAACCGCCCCAATGTGCAGAAACTCTACAAGAATGTTGTAGAATCATCCACGATGCCGCAGAGCAACTGGGTTAGTTTCGATGCAGACGCACTCACCGCGTCTGTGACAGGCGCTCCAACTTTTGAAGATGTGTCGCTCCGCGTGGAAGTCGGCCAGGTTGTGGCTTTTCTTTCACGCTGACCGCACGTGCGAAATGCCCAGGGTTCACACGGAACCCCGGACGAGGGGTTCCGTTTTTTTGTGTTTCGCCTGTTCCAGGCGGTCGCGGTCCGGGAAATTCGAATCAGCTCATGGTCGTTAAGTTTCTGGCAAGCGACTGGATAAATTCACTGTCAATCTCGCTATTGCGGTATGAGTCCGGAGGCTCGCGTCGTTCGGCGGGTTCACAGGCTGATTCTGTCAGTATCGGAAACTTCCCACGGGCCACTGTCCACCGTCATTTCGTGAGTCAGCGTCATTACGAAACGCCGTCAAAAATCACGCCGTGTGAGGCTCCCGGCGCTCACTGGTGATGTCACATCTGACGGGATGAGCGTCGAGACGGCTCAATCTGTCCGTATTTCGCTGCAGCAACGATTGTTTGAACCCGTAGACATCGGCTTCCTCATCTCGTTTCGAATCCTGCTGGGTGGGCTGCTGCTGTGGGAGATCTGGCTGTTCTTTAAGTATGGCCTGGTGGAACGCTACTTCGTTGAGCCCACCTTCCACTTTACATACTTAGGCTTCGGCTGGGTTAAACCCTGGCCTTCGGCCGGCATGACGCTGCACTTCACTGTCCTGGGGATCTGCGCGGCGTTTATTTTAGCTGGTTTCGCCTATCGATTGGTTATGGCGTTGTTTTGTCTGGGCTTTACCTATGTCTTTCTGCTGGAGAAAGCCCGGTACATGAACCACTTCTATTTGATCATTCTGGTTTGCGGACTGCTGGCACTCATGCCGGCTCACAGCCGTTGGGCAATGGATGCCTGGTTACGACCGGCGATTCGTCGTACCCATGTGCCAACCTGGATGCTGTGGTTGCTGCGGTTCCAGTTTGGTGTCGTATATTTTTTTTCCGGCCTGGCCAAATGGCATCCGGACTGGTTGAGCGGCCGCGTGATGGGTCAGATGCTGGCCTACAAAACCGACATCCCTTTCGTGGTAACGCTCGCAGCCGACGAGTCAGCGATCATGTTCATGTCTTATAGCGCCTTACTGTTCGACCTCGGAATCGTTCCACTGTTGTTGTGGCGACCGCTTCGAATCCCCGCAATGCTGGTGATGCTGATATTCCACAGCTGCAATGTTGTCCTGTTCAACATTGACATCTTTCCGTATCTGATGATCGGTGCGACGGTCATCCTGTTTGCGCCCGAGTGGTTCTCGTTCGGACGTCTGAAGTCAAAGCAGCATCACACGCATCTCGCCACAGATAAAACAGGCAGTGATCAAGGAGCCAGCAGAACCCGTCGCCGAGTAACAATGGTATTTCTCGGAATTCATGTGACGCTGCAGGTTCTAATCCCGCTGAGGCACTACGCATACCCTGGTGATGCAAGCTGGACCGACGAAGGCCAGACATTTTCCTGGAGGATGTTGATGCGCGTCAAGCGAGGAGAAACTCCACAGTTCCCCGTTCGTTACGTCCTGCACGGCAAGGCTTATCAGGGGAAAATTCCTCAGCCTCCCGATCCCAACGCCTGGCAGGATCACTGGCAGGCGACCAAAATTCTGCTTGATCCGGACATGGTCATGCAGTTCGTACAGATGAATGCGGATGAGCTGCGAAGTCAGGGCGCTACCAACATCGATATTCGTGCCATCATCCCCGTCTCGCTGAATGGCCGACCACCTCAATTGCTGATCGATCCCGAGGTGAATCTGGCGCAGATCGAGCGATCACTGTGGCCGAAAACCTGGGTGACAGATTTTCAGCCGCAGCGTCCTGCCGACTGACTCTCCTGAATCCAATCACTACGCAGGCACAGCACGAGCCACATCGATCCTCGCTGTCTCGGCTTGCAGCCGCGAGGCTGAACCACAGGATAGTTCAAATTGTGTGGCGTGACAAAAGCGGTCACGTACAAGATGTTCCTGACGACCCACCGGCGAGCCGACTGGTCCGGGTCGTTGTTATCCGCGATGATGCTGACCAGATCCGGACCGCGTTCTTCAGTACCGACCCGGACCTGATCGTCGGCACGATTCTGGAATATGTTGCCGACCACTGTGCGATCGAACAGAACTTCCACGACGTCAAGGAAGTCGAAGGCGCGGACCCGCAACAGTTGCGGAACGTGTTCTCCAGCTTGGCAGCATGGCATCTGTATGTTGTGGGTGTATACGCTGGTGGAGCTGTGGTCCGGACATCGAACCGGAGATCATCTGAAACAGTGAGACAATCGACCAAGGGATGACGGGCAATGCTGTACGATTCCTGCCCAGCCGTTTCAAACACTGCAGCGAGAGCCAACTGGCCAAACAATTTCCGCGTTTCCTCGTCAAATCCGTGGATCATCAAAAATCCGGACACTCACCAGATCGCTGACATGATGTCGGAAAGTGCAGTGTGTCAATAAACATAAATTTTCCTGAAGAAGTAGCTTCACTGGTGGATTCTCGATAGAGTAGCACCAGTCCCGTATCTCATGAATTTGTTTTGTCGTTCGGCAACGGTGATCTGTGATCAGGCAGCGTCAGTAAAGCTGAATGCCGATCCCGCGAATGTCAGTGACGTCTGTTCGCTGTGTTCTCAAGCGTTGTCCGGTTAGTCCTTTCCCCCTTGATGTCGTTCTGCCAAGCAACGAAGGAACGCATTTTGTTTTCCCAGCTTCAGCGGGTTGCCATTAGCAGGTCCTGGCGTTGTTAGGATATTTAGTCGTTTCGCAAAGGTTTAGTCATGAAGAAGAAATCAAAATTTTCGCACGAGTTTGTACGGCACAAACGATCCGGTTTTACTCTGATCGAACTGTTGGTGGTGATCGCAATTATTGCCATCCTGATTTCGTTGCTGCTGCCTGCGGTTCAGCAGGCCCGGGAAGCAGCCCGCCGGACTCAGTGTCGCAACAACCTGAAACAATTTGGTCTCGCGATGCACAACTTTCATGATGTGTTCAATGCGTTTCCCGTAGGCGATCGACCGCGAACTGCCGGCGATGGTTTCACCTACACTGAGCATGGTCCCGTCGCAGCGCTGCTGCCGCATTTCGACCAGCGGAACATCTACAACTTCGATGCAGCCGGAGAAACTGTTAATTCCAATTGGTACGACGCAGCTGAAGATGGGGGGAGTCTCAGAACGCAAGTGCTGTCCATGGCTATTTGCCCTTCAGTCGCAGTCGAGTCGGTTAAAGTTATTGACGGCTGGGCACCTCTGTCCGGGATGCCATACGATACGATCGGCGACGGGGCTTTTGCCGGGATGCACTATGCGTTCTGCAAGGGAATCAACGACAGCTGGTGCATTGATTTCAATGACTCAGACGAAAGTGGTGGATACCGTTCCATCAACGACGGTTTCGCCGCAGGTTCCTCGGGTGGTACTAAAACTGGTTACTCGCATGGAAAGGTTCCCGCCAGCGAACGTGGTATGTTCATTCGTAACGCGCTTTCAAAGGTCAGCGAAATCACCGATGGTACAAGTAATACGTTCGCAATGGGTGAAGCGGCTGGCGGAGCTAACTGGAAGCTGTGCCGTGGAGTGGGATGCAGTGTCGCGAGCAGCTTTGAGGCCAATACCGGCTGGATCATTGCTCAACCAGGCGATGAAGATATCAATAACGATACCAGCGGTGCTCAGGCCGGGATGCTCCGTGCTGGTCCGTTCGCCGCCTGCGTTGAACCATTGAACAAGAACCCCGTGACAGACAACTACATGGCTCTGACTGGCGACAGAAGAACGCAGCAGTTGGACTGCAGGAGCAGCATCAACGGCGGTCTCAACAGTGCGTCGAACTTCCGCAGCACCCACACTGGTGGAGGCTTCTTCCTGATGGCAGACGGTTCAGTTCAGTTCATCAGCGAAAACATTGATATGACGACTTACCAGAGCCTGGCGACGATTGGTGGTGGTGAGATCGTCACCTATTGATCGTTGAGTTTCCATCGTGCGGATCCTGTGTCCTGATGTGCCAGTGGCGGAGTTCGCTGGCACATCAGTGGCAGTTTTTTGTGCCGATTGTTGGCTGTTCAGGGGAGACTCAGTGTTGCGTGGATGTTTGTATTCCGGACTGCTGGTTGTGCTGCTGACTGGATTCACTGGTTGTAGTGGAGGGCGTACGCCAACGTTTGAGGGTGTTCCGCAGGCTGACACACAAAAGGAAAAAACTCCGGAAGAGAGAATCGACTACGCAATTGGGGCGCTCAGTCGTGAAAGTGCGTCTAAGGCCGCTGCTGCCTGCAAGCGACTGGCATCGTATGGTGCTGACGCGGTCCGCGCCATTCCTGATCTGGAAAAATGTGCGGCCAATTATCCGGTTGAGGAAGTGAAGGCAGCAGCAGAAGCCGCCATTGTCTCCATCCGGACGGCTGAAGCGGGTACCACGGAGGAGTAGTTCAGGCTTTGTTTTTCAAACCCTCGTTTCAGGCGCTGCTGCGACCATCAGACCGCGGAGTTCCAGGATTTGGCCATGGTTGTGGCGGACGAGGGAATACAGTTTTGCCACAAAGCCTGGTGTAGTCATGCTGGCCAATACTCGGTGGGCAGACCGGAGGATTATAGGCGATGGGCCGGGCAGCTTTGCTATCGGGCAGTGTTGCAGCGCCCGGTCATGGTCGACTGCAGGTAGCTTGGATTGTCGGTCCCTGGAGCGATGCCGTTTTTTTCCTGGGTCTGCCGTTCCTGGCAGCGGCAGCGGCATTCGTCGGCCATATTTTTCTCTCGGCCGTTGCCGTCGCATCTATTGCCCTCTGGATCGACGTGCCTCATCAGTTTGTCACGCTGATACGTACGTTCGGTGTCGCAAAGGACCGGCGACAGTTCTGGAATCAGCTGCTGGTGGGATTGATTTTAATTTCAGCAGTAATTGCCACCGGACTGACATGGGCCCCCCTGTCGTTGCTGTTGCTGTCCACATTGTGGAATCACCAGCATCAACTGATGCAGCTTCACGGCTTCGCGCGAGTTTATGATTTTAAGGCGAGCGCCGGGAACGTGTCCGGAGGTCGCTGGGACCTGACGCTGGCATGGGTGCTCTATGGAAACCTGTTTCTGAGTTCGCCTCTGTTCACGACTTTCTGGCTCAGGGAGTGCTATCGACTGGGTTTGCCACTTTCTGCCTTCGATGTGCATACAGTTCATTTCTTCAGTTGGCTGACTGCAGGTATTTTTCTCATTTGCTACGTGATCGCCATCGTGGGGCGTTATCAATCGGGGATTCCGCTGAATCCAGTCAAATACCTGTTCATAGTGTCAAATTATGCGGTGCTGTATTTCGTCTGCTGGCATACTTTGTCCGTTTTTGTTTATGGAATCGCCAATATCATTATGCATGGCGTTCAGTACATAGTGTTTGTTCATGTCTACCTGCAACGATCGACGGCCGGACCGGACACGTATCGTGGATTCGTCAGGTGGCTTGTGCAGCCACGTCACCTGCCAGTCTTTGTTGGCCTTCTGACGGTTTACGTCGTGCTGTATCAGCTGATGAGCGGACGACCACTGGATGAACTTGGATTTGGAGCAGTCCACCTGGCTTCACACTATGAAGCCGTTCCCGAGGTGCAGTTGCGTGCGATGTCGGTCCTGACCGGCCGCGAGATCTGGTTACTGACGCTGCTGAATGTACCTGGTCTGCTGCATCTGTATTACGATTCATTCATTTGGAAGGTACGGGAAAAGAAGACGCAGGGAGGGCTCTGAAAGTGGGTGCGGTTCTGAGACGCTACCGGCTGCTGATTGCTGCCGTACTCATTCTGTGTTTTGCAGCACTGCGAGAAGAGTCCGGACAAAGTGAAACACTGCCTTACGTCATGCTTCAACTGTATCCGGACAGTCCCCGAGTCCAGGCTGCACTTGGAATACAGGCAGTACGAGAGGGCGATCTACAATTGGCGCAGGAGATTTATCAAAAGGCACTCAGCAGCGGTGTGACCACGAATGAAGACCTGCTGTACTACAATGCGGTCCTGTTAATATGTCGGGATGCAGATGCTGACGAGATCACAGCTGCCGTTGATCACTGGCAGTTTCACTTTCCCTATTCGGCACGAAAGAGTCCGCGGAAAGCGCTGGAATCTGCGACAGGGCCGGCCGACGTAGTACCAGGTACACCAACTCAAACCAGGTAGATGATGTCCGGTACTTGACTGGCTGTTTCAGACCTCGCACATAAAACGAATCAATGTCGACACAAATTCCTGACGCTGCACCGTCAGCCAGCGTGGCATCTGCCGTTGACAGACAGATGCCACGCAGTCGTCGTATCGTCTCGATGGATCAATATCGAGGCTACGCAGTTGTCGGCATGTTTGTAGTGAATTTTCTGGGCGGGCTGTCAGTCACGCATCAGTTTCTCAAACACAACAACACGCACTTTAGCTGGGCAGATTCCATCATGCCCGCCTTTATTTTTGCGTGCGGGTTTTCTTTTCGCCTGTCTGTACTCAAACGCCTTCCACGAATTGGTCGCTGGAAGACTTGTGTTGGTATCCTCAGACGCTCAACAGCGTTGCTGTTGATTTCCCTGGTAATGTACGGCTCGGGCAACGAACTGAAGACGTGGAGCGAACTGACGACCGGATCCGGCATTGGGGAGTTCGTCGCCCACGTCGTCAAGGCGGATCTTTGGGAAGTATTGGCCATTATCGGAGTTTGCCAGGTCCTCGTGCTGCCGTTCATTGAGTTTTCGTCAAAAGCGCGTCTGGCTGTGGCCGTAGCACTTTCGGCGGGGCATATCGCGATTTCTGCGTGGTTCAACTATGCATTCGTGACAGGTCAGCCCAACGGGCTGGACGATCTGTGGGGAACAGTTGGCCGCAGGGCCTGGGACGGTGGATTGTTTGGCCTCATGTCATGGTCTGTCCCAATGCTTGCAGGAACACTTGTCTACGACCTGATGTCTTCACGGACTGCTCGCAAAACAGTGCTCCCACTGCTGGCATGGGGATGTGGACTGATGGCTCTGGGATATCTCGTCTCATGTCTCACAACACTGTACGATGTGCGAGAGAGCAACGCCGTGGAAGTCACCCAGGCCGCCGGGGAAAAATACGCGGCGTCACCAGTGTTACCCCCCTGGCAGAACATTAAAGGGCGCGACTGGAATACGCTACTGGCAGAGCCACCTTTTGTTCCACCTCCGTCAACTGCCGAACGAAAGGTGAATTATTGGGCAATGGACAAGCGAGTTTCCACTCAAAGCTTTATCTGGTTCGCCACGGGGTTCTCATGTGTCATGTATGCGCTGTTCATTCTGGTATGTGATCTGGGAGGACTACAAAGTCGTCTGTTCGCAATGTTTGGCGAGAATGCGCTTGCGGCTTATGTCATCCATCATTCCGTCCAAGAGTTGGTTCGACAGATCGTGCCCAAAGACTCACCGTCCTGGTACGCGGCCTTTGGGCTGCTTCTGTTCTCGTCAATTACGTGGCTCTTCGTTCGTCATTTGCAGAAAGCAAACATCTTCCTGAAGCTTTAAGAACTGCAATAACATTCAGCGACCGCTATCATCCCGGAGGAAACCAGGCTTTGCGGGTGACCCGGGCTTTGAATCAGTGATCTGTATTTTGGCAGCGTTTTGATCGTCATGCCCCAAATGCATCAGGCGGATGACATTCGATTGTCATGTCGGCCTTGAGTGTCGGGTGGGTGAATTCCAACCTGGCAGCGTGAAGCATAATCCGGGAACCCAGTCTGTCCTCCGCACCGTATCGCACATCTCCAACGATGGGATGCCCCAAATTTGCCAGCTGCACGCGAATCTGATGACTGCGCCCCGTCAGTGGACAAATTTCCAACAGCGACCGGCTGGATCCAGTTTCAATAATTCGATACGCAAGCCGACATTCTCGCGCCCCTGTAGCGCTGCTGGCCGCAACAGTCACGTGATTGCGTGGCCGGTCTTTGGTCAACCAGTCAACCAGCTCGCCGCTCGCAGCGCTCACACACCCTTCCACCAGTGCGATATAAGTCTTTCGAACTGCCCCCCGACGAAACTGATCTGACAGACGCGACGCTGCCTTACTCGTCCGTGCGAACAACAACGTACCCGAGACCGGCCGGTCCAGTCGATGTACCACGCCCAGAAAGACATTGCCTGGTCTGGCATGTTTTTCCCTGAGATACTCGCGGGCCATATCAGCTGCAGTTTCATCGCCAGTGTGGTCACCCATCGTGAGCACACCTGCTGGTTTGGAGATTGCAAAACAATGATTGTCTTCCAGCAGGACGACTGGAGTTACGTTCTTCATTGATGATCGACCTCAGAGAGTTCAGTCAGCCCTCGGATCAGCATCGTTGCATAACACCCCGGTGGCAATTCAAAATCCAGGCCAACACTCTGATATCCGGGGTAAAGTGTGTCAGCCTTGATCTGAGTTATCATCTCCGTCGGTAACAACCAGCATGGACGATTTCTGCGGGCGAAAAAACGGTCACGGGGATACGTGACCTTCATCTCATGCAAACGCAGTCCATAGTGTGCGGTAGCTTCATCGGCCAGCGCCTGCTCGGCCCGGCCCAGACTGCGAGCGCGTGCCGACACAAGTGGCAGCGTGTGGTTAAGTGACGAGATCGATTCCGAGGAAAGCCGTCCAAATGGAAGCCGTGAATCGGCGATCACTGTCTCAGCAAGCCCAGGCTGCATCGGCCGAATCAGCTGACCGAGCATCTGGTTCCACACAGCACTTTGAAATGCCGACAGGTAGAGGCCTCGTAATTCCGGCCGAATCAGTCCAAATGCCTTCCGAAATCCCTGAGGATGGTCGACCAGATAAGTAATGATACTTCTCCAGTGAGACCGCCTCAGTTGTCGTTTGCATACCAGCCAGTCGCCCCAGTGAACACGGATAATCTCCCGTTGAGCTTTGTCATGTGAACGAGCGTGGAGGTTCGCTTCGGCCACCGCAAGCCAGGTCGCTCGTTCGTAGTCCCGTCGACACCACGCGGCGGCAACATAATCGCCTGAAACACCGAGTGATCCAAATCTTTGCTCATCAAAATAGTTCGGAATGACCAGACCACGCGGATCCGTGGCTCGGTATACAATTTCAGTCGCGTGTTCTGTGGTCAGTCTGCGCAAGACGATCTGAAATCGATTGCTGCGCAAACTGCCTGCCGTGAGCGGAGATTCCGTTTGGCCCAGATACCTGACAGAGAACTGATCCTGCTGCAGGTCAGTTCGAGGTCCGTTGCGGATCGTGATCGACTGATGCGTGACTGCACGCCGGTCCTTGAGTCCGGCGTGTGCGATGCGCCAGCCAGCGAGATTCCACACGCGGCCAATCTGCTGAATGGCCTCCAGAGTTCCAATATCAGTCTTGCTCAGACGATACAGAGAGTAGGCACCGGCCCGCGGGGCAATGATGATATTCTCGGTGACAACAAAGTCGTCCGGTCGGCACTTTAGCTTCATAGTGGGGATCGTACTTAGCTCGGCAACGGCAATGCACCAAAGTTGTGATCGTTTTCTCCGATCGCGAAACTCTGATGTCCGCGAAGCGCACGCTAGTCAATCAGCTCCGACAATTCAAAGATTGCATCCCTGCTAATTCCTGCCTGTTCCAGTGCCGTCAGAATCTTATGCTCTGCTGACGCACGTGACGTGACTTTTTTATGGATGCGGACACGGATGCCATTGCTGTCACCTGAAGCCTGCTGTGCAATCTCAATCAATCGCTCCAGCTCAACTGAGTGCCAGGCACCGGCCTCGTTCCCGGACACCTGAACCAGATATTTGTGGTCGTCGATCAGGACAATCAAAGTCTTATCGGAAAGCATCACCTGTTCATGATCTGCCGGTCCACCTTCCCTCGTGTCTGACTTGAGCAGTACGTCATAAGTTTCGGCGAAACTAACTGGTTCCGAGCGGTCCGGAGAGCCTGATTTTGCGGCTGGTTCCCCATCACCAGTCACACTACCAGGTCCGCGCAGAAACAACATCAACAGCAGCGCCACCATTACAATCACTCCGCCCGACACCCCGCGAGACAATTTACGGCCAAGCCCCACAGGTCCACGTGAATTCATGTTCGTTCTCCTCCTGAACAGAACCATCCCGGCACCGCAGGATGGCAGGGCAAATAAACGTTCGATGTGAGAGGACGCCAAACGCGTTACAAGTCGACATCATCGGCGAAGCAGGCTTCTTCCATGATAACCCTGTACCGTTCCGACGCATCGCGCCCCAGCAGCTGGTGAAAAGTGCTGTCGGCTTCCAGCTGACTTTCAATGTCAACTCGCAACAGGACTCGCGCCTGGGGATTCAGCGTGGTCTCTTTCAGCTGAGAGGCATTCATTTCACCCAGACCTTTGAATCGCAGCACCGTGGCAGTTCGATGGGTAGGCAGACCTTCCAGAATCCCTTCTTTCTCGGCATCTGTTTGCGCGTAATACATTTCTTTGCCAACCTCGATCCGAAATAACGGTGGCTGAGCAATAAACAAGCGTCCCTGGTGAATCATTTCCGGCATGTGGCGAAAGAAAAACGTCAACAGCAGTGTAGAGATATGATATCCGTCACTGTCGGCGTCCATCAGCAGGATGATACGGCTGTAACGCAGGCGACGAATATCGAACGACGGCCCAATTCCTGCCCCGAGGGTTTCCACAATGTCGCTGATCTCGTGATTCTTCAGGATTTTACCCAAACCCAATGACTCCGTGTTGAGGATCTTCCCCCGCAGCGGGAGGACAGCCTGAGTCTTCGAATTGCGACCCATTACCGCGGTGCCTCCGGCCGAATCACCTTCAACGATGAACAGTTCGGAGTCATCCGGATTCTTTGCCTGACAATCAATCAGTTTTCCCGGGAGTGTACTGCGCTGTGTTGAAGCGGACTTCCGTTTAACATCACTGACGGCATCACGGCTCGCCTGACGTGCTCGCGCGGCCAGGACGATTCTGCCCAGAATCGCATCCGCTACTGTTGGATTATTGTTCAGCCAGTTCTCCAGTGCCGGACGGATGACAGCATCAACTACTGACGACATTTCCGGATTGTTGAGTCTCTCTTTTGTCTGACCCTGAAACATAGGGTCACTGATAAAGACCGAAAGAATCGCCACCACTCCTTCACGGATGTCGTCAGCAGTCAGCGTGACTCCTCGCGGCTTGAAGTTGTGAACATCGATATAGTTTCGAAATGCTTTGACCAGTCCGGATCGCATGCCATTTTCGTGGGTACCACCGACATGAGTCCGAATTCCATTGACGTAACTGCGCAGATGTTCATCCGTGGATTCCGTCCACTTCAGCACTATTTCGATCCGAGCCGTCGCATCGTCCTTTTCGACCGCAAACAACGGGTTATGCACGGTCTTTCGGTTGCCATCGTCAATCACGCGGAGGATGTAGGCAGAGATTCCATCCGGATGGAAAAATTCGTGAGTCTCACCCTTCTGCTCGTCCCTGAAGACGATCGTCAGACCGCCGTGGATATAGGAAATGTCTTCCAGATGCTGACGAATCGTGTCGGAGTTGAATTGAATGCGTCGGAAGATCGACTCATCCGGTCGGAAGAACACGACCGTACCTCGACCGCGAAACTTCCGCACCTTCCGAACACTCGCCAGCGGAACACCCTTTCGATAATGCTGGACATATTCGTGTCCATCACGATAAACGGTCGCCTTCACATCAGATGACAGCGCATTAACCACGGAAGACCCCACACCGTGGAGACCACCGCTGCGAGCATAATTTTTGTCACTGAATTTGCCACCAGCGTGCAGGGTGGTGAAGATTACTTCCAGTGTCGACTTCTTCATTCGCGGATGTTTGTCGACCGGAATTCCGCGCCCATCGTCCCGAACAGTGCAGCTGCAGCCGTCGTCGTGCAGCGTGACTGTAATCCTGCCGCATTCCTTCGCCAGGAACTCGTCGACCGAGTTATCCACAATCTCCCAAAGCAGATGGTGTAATCCGCGTGCATCAACACCACCAATATACATTGAGGGGCGTCTGCGGACCGACTCCAGTCCCTCAAGAACTTCAATGTCCCGGCCGGTATAACCTTTGGGGGCGGTCGCTGTAGTCATCGAATCCTGTGGGCTTTTATTCGGTCAGTGATCTGCGCTGTCCAAAATGAATCGTCTCAGATCAGCTACAACGTCTCAACCCCTCGTTGATACTGCAATCATATCGGCCGCAGCTGTCAGTTCGGCAGCGATTCGGTCGGCCAGATTCAGTGAATCATCTTTGTTGTCGGCGGGCATTACAGGCCATGTATAGGTTTCCACCTCCAGATGAGGAGAATAGGGCAACTCTGCGACTCGCGCGATGGCTTGTTCAAGATCAGGTCGGGTTGTTGTGAGCGGCCCCAGGGTTTCTGCAAAGACTGGGACGTGGAAATGAACACGCCAGCATTCTGCCTGCAAAAAATCGTCAGCCGGTGCTCGAAGGATATCCTCCTTCGCCAGATCCAGTCGAGTGTGAATGCTGCCATCGGCGAACTTCGCGTAGGTCTGGTGCAGATAACGAGGTTCCACATAAGACAGCAGCGCCTGACGTCCTTTGTCGTTCGTATGGGGATTGCGGAGTTCGACGGCATTCGTGATGTGCAGCTTGTTGATGCGGATCGAACTATTCTCCAACAGATCGATGCTCTCACTCAAATCCTCAAACTCAACAGCCTGATGGCAGACGTCAAGGCACAGTCCTACATACTCCTGCACCCGATTCATAGTGTCGGTTTCTTTGGCAGTGTCGAACAGACGCTCAAACCATGGAATCACGTCTGCAGGTGTTGATGACAGATGGCACAGAGGCTCTGGCTCCACCGCCAGGCGGATCTGTCGTCCGGTTGATTCGTGCAAATCCGCCAGTTGATCGGCCGCTTCCAATATGTTGCCACAGCAGACGTCTGTGAACTCTTCGCCCGCTGGATTCATTCTCCCTCCCAGTGGCACCGTGGACAGACTGCCTTCAGCTGACTTTGGTAGCAGTCCTGCCAGCAACCGGGCACAGTCCAGTGTGTACTGAAGCCGGTCGGGGCTGGACCAGTCCGGCAGATAGACATTTTCCTTGACTCGATCGGAATGAAAATTCCCGTATGGAAATGTGTTCAGCGTGTAGCAACCAAGATCATGCTGCCATAACGCCTGTCCCAGTTGTTCGAACTTCGATGGTGATTCCAACAACTCGGTCACGACACTGCGGGCCAGCCACAGACCGGCGGCCAGCGGGCGATTGAACTTCTGATGTGCGACAGCAGTGTACATGTTAATGCCGTCAAGAATCTCGTTCACGGTCTGACCGGGATGGACATTGGTGCAATAACTGAGTGGCAGGCGGGAAATCGACATGATTATTAGGTGTTGCCAAAAACAATAAGTTGGAACGCCTTACTCGTCGGTGCCGGCCAAAAATTCTGAACGACAGCCGAACGATTAAACGGTCCCGTCGGGGTATCGGCTTGAAGGGATGTGGTCCTGAGGTGATTCGACTGACACCTCAGCTGAATCAAATGTCTCTTCCAGCTTCCGGCGAATCTGATCACGTACTTGAATGAACTCAGCCAGGATCTCTTGATCAGTACCGGTCGCATGCGCCGGATCATCAAAGGGCCAGTGCCAGTGCTGAACGGCGTCCGGTAAAACCGGACAGTTGTCAGAGGCCGAAGAACAGACACCAATGACCAGATCCGGAACAGTACCGGTCGGAGGCAGAAACTCGGAGAGGTCTTTGCTTCGTCGCCTGGAGATATCAATGCCCAGTTGCCGCATTGCCTCGACGGCGATTGGGTGAATATAACCGGCGGGGTGAATGCCGGCGGAAAGCGATTCAAACCGATGTCCATAGAATCTGTCCAGCATCCCCTCAGCCATCTGGCTGCGGCAGGAGTTACCTGTACACAAAAAAAGGACTCGCTTTCTTTCGTTCATTGCGTCGCTCACTGGCTTGTACATCGTCGTATTCAACGGAAGACTAATCAATCCGACTTGGTTGATGCGAACCCGACTGCAAACACGTTCCATCGCGCAGCGTCTTTCCCCATCCCGGGAATCTGCAGCATTCTAAGGACATCAGACATGATCAGCTCTGCGAATGATCGCTTTGCCGTGGTGACGGGTCTGAGAACACCGTTCGCACGCCAGGCAACGCGGTACAGGACCCTGAGTGCGATCGACCTTGGCAGAATGGTTGTCCGCGAACTTCTGGCGCGAACCAACCTTGATCCCGGAACTGTGGACCGCCTTGTCTTCGGACAGGTGGTGGCACTTCCTCAAGCACCCAATATTGCCCGGGAAGTAGTACTGGGCACGGATCTTCCGGTCACTTGTGATGCTTACAGCGTTTCGCGAGCCTGTGCAACCAGTTTTCAGTCTGTGTCTTCGATCTGCGACAGTCTGGAAACGGGTGACATCGAAATTGGTATTGCCGGTGGTGCTGATTCATCAAGCGTCATTCCAATTTGTTTCAGCGACAAAGTGGCGATTAAGTTGATTCAGTTCAACAAGCAGCGTTCCGTTTTTGGCAAACTCAAAGCACTCCGTGACATTCGATTGAAAGACCTGGCGCCTGTTCCACCTGCGATTGCTGAGTACTCAACGAAGCTGCGCATGGGAGACAGCGCCGAGCAGATGGCAAAAGATTACGGTATTGCGCGTGAAGATCAGGACCAGCTGGCTCTGCGATCTCACCAGCTCGCTCATGAGGCCTGGGAAGATGGCAAACTGGATGCAGAAGTCATACCGGCGTATGCCGAACCTTACAACAGTGTATTCATCCGCGACGAAAACATCCGAGCAGATTCCTCTCTGGAGCAACTTTCCGCGTTGCGTCCGGCCTTTGACCGCAGATATGGCTCTGTCACAGCGGCCAACAGTACTCCTCTGACAGATGGTGCATCCGCACTGCTGCTCATGAAAGAATCGAAAGCGAAGTCCCTGGGCTATCAGCCACTGGGATACATCCGGCACTACGCATTCACTGCCAATACCGTGGCAACTGACTTGCTCATGGGGCCGACGCAGGCGTCCGCCAAAGTACTCGACAGGGCTGGCCTTCAGCTCAGGAATCTCACGCTCATTGACATGCATGAAGCGTTCGCTGCTCAGACACTGGCGAATATTCAGGCGTTCGGATCGCGGGCGTACGCTGCGAAATTTCTGAATCGCAGTGAAGCGCTCGGAGATATCGACATGAGTCGATTCAATGTACTGGGCGGCTCACTCGCCTACGGTCATCCCTTTGCTGCGACGGGCGGACGAATCCTCACGCAGACACTCAACGAACTGAAACGTCGAGGCGGCGGACTGGCGCTCACGACCGCCTGTGCTGCAGGCGGGCTGGGTGCCGCCATGATTATCGAATCCGAATGATGCTGCGGAGAAACGGACCATGGATGCGTTGACAACATCACTGGACATCCAAGGGATTCTCACTGTCTCTGTTGATGTTCCCGGTGAGTCGATGAATGTCCTGAATCAGGCTGTGGCGGAAGAGTTCGATGACCTGCTCACATCAGTGGATCAGGATTCAGCAGTCAAGGCTGTCATACTGACCAGTGGCAAGGATAACAGTTTTGTCGCTGGCGCGGACATCAGGATACTGAATGATGTCGCCAGCGCTGAAGAGGGAAAACAAATTGCTGCAGACGTTCAAGCACTCTTCAACCGTGTCAATGCCAGTTCAAAACCATTCATCGCCGCAATTCACGGACCATGCCTTGGTGGCGGACTGGAGCTGGCGCTGGCCTGCCATTATCGCATCGCAACGGACGACGAGAAAACAAAAATTGGTCTGCCGGAAGTACGGCTGGGACTTTTACCTGGTGGCCGTGGCGCAACACTGCTACCGCGCATGATCAGTCTGCCCACAGCGCTGGACTTGCTGCTGACCGGCAAACAGCTGGATGCAACACGAGCCAGACGCATGGGGCTGATTGACGAAGTCGTCTCCCCGCGCATTCTGGTCGATGTGGCCTCAATCGCAGCGGCAACGTACATGGAACGCAAAGTCCCCAGACGCAAACATTCCATCAAAGACCGCCTGCTCCGGCTGCGGGGTATTCGAGACGTGGTCCTCAAAAAGGCCCGTCAGCAGGTGATGAAAACCACTCATGGTCTGTATCCTGCCCCGCTGGCGATACTGGATGTCGTCGAAGCGTCAATGAGTACATCTCTGCCGTCAGCACTGGACGTAGAACGCACAAAATTCGGGCAATTGGCGGTTTCACCCGAAGCGAAGCAGTTGATAAATATTTATTTCGCTTCCAACGAGCTCAAAAAGGAAACATTTATTGAGGCCGATGTCCGTCCAATGACGGTCGATCGTGTCGGTATCTTAGGTGGCGGACTGATGGGTGCCGGGATCGCTTTGGTTTCGATTGATAAAGCAAATGCCAGTGTGCGGATGAAAGACATTTGCCACGACGGTATTCTGGGCGCTTATCGTCATCTTGATGCTTTTTACAAAAAACGCACTAAACGAAAAATGCTTTCCGCAGAACAGGCAACGAAACGTATCAACCGACTGACGGGATCACTGGATTACCGTGGGTTTGCGCAGTGTGAACTGATCATTGAAGCGGTCTTCGAGGATTTGAACCTCAAACAGCAGATGGTCGCTGACATTGAGGCACTGGGGAATGAGGAAACTGTCTTCGCCAGCAACACGTCATCCATTCCAATTGCAGATATCGCTGCAAAAGCGAAGCGACCAGGCAATGTGGTGGGCATGCACTACTTTTCGCCGGTGGAAAAGATGCCGCTGCTGGAGATCATTCGCCACGAAGGCACTTCGGATCAGGCAGTAGTCACAGCAGTGGACTTCGGAAAAAAGCAGGGAAAGACGGTCGTTGTGGTCCGGGATGGTCCGGGATTTTATGTGAACCGAATTCTGGCTCCATACGTCAATGCGGCCGTCAGCTGCGGCATGGAAGGTGTTGCATTCGATAAGATCGACAAAGCCCTGGTTGGTTTCGGATTTCCTGTTGGACCATTCAAGTTGCTGGACGAAGTGGGCATTGATGTCGGCAGCAAAGTGCAGGCGATTCTCGAAGCAGCATTTGGTGAGAGAATGCAGGACACCGGTCTGCAGAAACAGTTTGTTGACAGCAATCGTCTGGGCCGAAAGACGAAAAAAGGTTTCTACCTCTACGACAAACCAAAAAACAGCCGAATGATCGACCGTACAGTGTATCGTGAGCTGAACATTACTCCCGACAGCAAGATATCACCTTCACAAATTGTCGATCGATGTGTGCTGATGATGCTGAACGAGGCTGTGATGTGTCTGGAAGACGGCACGATTGGCTGTTCCCGGGACGGTGATATTGCAGCAATTTTTGGTATTGGTTTCCCGCCGTTCCTTGGAGGCCCGTTTCGACATATGGACAACCGAGGTCTGACGACTACCGTCGCTGATCTCCGACAATTGCAAATCAGCCATGGGATGCGCTACAAACCGGCACCGCTCCTGGTCGAGATGGCGGCTGATGGCCGCTTGTTTTACGGCGACAGCTAAAGCTGACTAAGCCCATTGTCGTTTGATGAGGACATGAGTCACAGCCATCTGTGTTGTTACGGGTTGGAATCGAAGGAACCTAACCCGAATCGGCCGCGAGGGAGGCTGTGACAAGGATGGTTTGACGCAGGGAAGTCCCTCTGTGGCCAGCGGAGGAACACTAGAGAGTTCTTCACCGGCTGGCTGAGTCCGAAGCAGTTGTGTCAACAAAGAATATTGAACGTGTATTGGATCAGACCCCCCGGGCCGGGCCAGCCGGAAGAGTGTGTGATGTCGAGATTTGTCCGCGTACTGACTCAAGCTGCTGTGACGATCATTGTGCTGTTGCACATCCCGCCAGTATTTGCTCAGCACTCTGCTTCCATTTCTTTAAATGGTACTGACATCGTGAATGATCAAACAACAAATGCCGCTGGACTTGCGACGGACAATCCATTCTCGGAACCGAGTTCCCTTCCGTTTCAGGCTCCGGCATTCGACGCGATCCGAATTGAACATTATCAACCAGCATTCACTGCAGGCATGCGACAGCAACTGGCGGAGATTGAAGCGGTCGTCAACCAGACAGATCCGGTGACTTTCGCCAACACGATCGTACCTTTCGAAAAGTCGGGAGCTCTGTTGAAACGTGCCCGTCGAGTTTTTTCCAACCTGACGTCTGCTCACACCAGCAAACATCTGCAGAATATTCAGACCGAGATGGCTCCGCTGTTTGCTGCTCATTCAGATAATATCCTGCTCAATCATCGGTTGTTTGAACGAGTCGAGTCGCTGTATGAATCGCGTGATTCACTGGGACTGAGTATCGAACAGCAGGAAGTTTTGCGGCAGCATTACAAAGGCTTTGTTCGGGCCGGCGCCAAGCTTTCTGCAGCACAGCAGAATCGCATTCGTTCACTGAATGAACAACTGTCGACTTTGCAGACAAAATTTGAAGACAATCTGCTGGAGGTCAGAAAAGAGCGTTCGATCACCGTCGAACATATCGCGGAACTCGACGGTATGTTCGACGCCGATATTGCAGCTGCCGCGGAAACTGCGATGGATCGTGGCCATGAGGGTAAGTACATACTGGAAATCACAAATACCACTCGCGTTCCCATTCTGACGTCTTTAAATAATCGGGATCTGCGGAAAAGAGTCTGGGAAGCCTCTGCGAATCGAGCAGTCGGACGAAATGGCGGGATCGATAATCGGCCGCTGATTCTGGAGATCGCGCAATTACGTGCCGAACGGGCACAACTGCTTGGCTTCGAAAACTACGCGGCTTACAAGCTGCAAAACCAGATGGCGAAAAACCCGGACGCCGCGCTGCGGATGCTGACGGATCTTGTTCCCGGTGTCGTTGCACGCGTGCATCAGGAAGCCGAAGATCTTCAGGAAATGATGACGGAACTTGAAGCCGACCACGAACTGGAACCGTGGGACTGGGAATACTATGCGGAGAAAGTCCGCAAGGCTCGGTTTGACGTCGACGAATCAGCAGTGAAGCCTTATTTCGAGCTGAACAGCGTACTGCAGAACGGGGTGTTCTTCACAATGTATCAGCTGTTTGGCATCGAGTTTCGTGAACGTAAAGACCTTCCTGTCTATCACCCGGAAGTGCGTGTATTCGATGTGCTGGACACTAATGGAAACCAGATCGGTCTGTTCTATATTGACTTCTTCAAACGTGACTCCAAACGCGGTGGTGCATGGATGAGTTCCTGGGTGAATCAATCCCGTTTACTGAATGCAAAGCCGGTTGTTGTCAATGTGCTGAATAACCCGAAACCTGCCGACGGTGAACCCGCATTGATCAGTTTTGACAACGTCACAACAATGTTTCACGAGATGGGCCACGCAGTTCACGGACTGTTTTCGGACGTAACCTACCCCTCGGTCGCGGGGACCGCCACACCGCGCGACTTCGTCGAGTTCCCGTCAACCTTCGAAGAAGACTGGTGTATTCAGCCGGATATCCTGAGGAACTACGCTCGGCACTACCAGACGGGCGAATCGATTCCACCGGAATTGCTGGAGAGAGTGATTCAGTCCAGTCGATTCAATCAGGGATTTGACACCCTGGAATATCTGGCCGCGGCGATTCTGGATTTGGAGTGGCATACACGGACGGTCGATCAAATTCCGGACGACATTGAAGCGTTTGAAGCTGCCACACTGAAGAAATATGGCGTTGATATTCCAGCCGTTCCGCCCCGGTACCGAACTCCGTACTTCGCGCATATCTGGGGCGGTGGTTACGCGGCAGGTTACTACGCCTACATGTGGAGTGAAGTCCTGGCGGCTGACGCGTTCGCGTACATGCAGTCCAACGGAGGGGCCACACGTGCAAACGGCGACAACCTGCGACAGGAAGTTCTCTCGCGAGGCAGCAGTCGGGACCCTATGGAATCGTATCATGCTTTCCGCGGTCAGGAACCCACCGTTGAAGCCCTGCTCATCCGACGTGGCCTGAAGTAGCCATGGGAAATCGACATCTGCGATAGAATGTGCCAGTCACCGCTTCCCGGCGGACCACGAAGCCAGTAACTTCGGTGCCAAATTTATTCTGCTGATATTGGACTCAGATGCCCGTATGACCGGAAACACCTGTCTGTCGTGGCAAAAGCCACGACATAGACGGTGTCTGTTATCTGCGCGAGAGCTTGGTATGCACCAAAGTGGGAACGACGAATCAACACCCGGGCCAAAGATCCCGCGGACCTTCCTGGAATATATCCGTTCATTCGGCCCCGGGATTGTTGTAGTGCTCACCTGGCTGGGTGCCGGCGATATCGTCGTTTCTGGCATTGCCGGTGGCGATTATGGATACACGCTGATGTGGGTGCTCGTGTTGGCAGCAATGGTGCGTTTCGTTTTCGTTTCGTTAATCGCCAAATACCAGCTCTGCAATCCACACGGCGAGTCTGTTCTCGACGGGCTCGTACGGCTTCACCACTGGTACGCACCGTTCCTTGTAATCGCGTCGATCAGCATGGCGCATGTGTTGGGCGCATACATGCTCGTAGGCTGCGGAGAGACCTGGGTCAATCTGACGGGTCGTGGGGCCACATGGCACTGGTCGCTGTTGTGGCTGTTCGTCGCGCTGGCTTTGGTTTTCCGACCGCTGTACCAGCGGATCGAGACGGTCTTCAAGGTGATCTTGGCAGCGCTCGCCGTGTCCCTGGTGGGCTCGGCCGTATGGGTCGGCCCCAATCCGGCGGGAATTCTGCGAGGAGCGTTCGCTTTTGCGGTTCCGCCAAAACACGGACTGTTCGATGCACTGCTGGTTGCCGTGAGCATGATCGGCGCGCTTGGAGGCTCCATGATGAACCTCGCTTACCCCTACTTCATGGAATTGAAGGGATGGCGGGGGCCGGCCTATCGGCGGTTGCAGTCATACGACCTGCTGCTGGGTGTGGTCGTGATGATTATTCTCAACCTAGCGGTATGGACACTCGGTGCCGAGCTCATGTATGGGAATGATCGACCAATTGAAGGTCTGGACGACTTAGTCAACCTGCTCCGCGAAGTGCTCGGACCGTGGGGCAGGGGAGTTTTCCTGATGGGCGTCTTCGCCGCTGTCTTCACGTCTTACGTGGGGATCTCAATGGTGCTGGCATTGATCGCCAGTCACGGATGCCGGCGCTGGCGCGGGAACAATCCGTCTGGTGGACCGGACGAAAAATCAACACCCGTCTATCGGGGCGTTGTCGTTTGGGGACTGGTATCACCCATGATCTGGACCATTCCCGGCATGCCGGATTTCGTGCAGCTGACGATCGTTGGTAACTGCCTGCAGGTACCACTGGTGCCAGTCCTTGCGGGTGGTCTCTGGCGAATCACAGCCAGCGGAAAGTACATCGGTCGAGAGCATCGGAACCGAATCTGGGAGAATTTAGTGATGTTGCTGACATTTGTACTCGCGGTGTGGGGCTCAATCGAACTGCTCAAATCAATGCTGTCGAACTTGTTCTGACTGACAGCAATCAACTGTTCCCAGAATTCAAATCTGGAAAAAGTGTCCTAGTTCGCGACTCCAACAGGAGGAGACTTTGCTCAAAATCTCGGTTCGCTTGCCACACGTCAGACCCTGTGGGAGACTACGGAAAGAGAGGGGGGGGCAGGAAAACGCTTCAACGGGTTACGGAACTAAAACAATTTCTGCACCGCTGAACATGATTCTCCAGCCTGAATTCTGCCCGTTCTTTGCATCATTGTCCTCAGAGGAGATTCGCTGATGGTTCCGCTCAAGTCGACCTCCAACACCACTCGTCGGGATTTCATTACAGCAACCGGCACTGTGGCACTTGCCGCAGCGGGTGCGGGTCGTCCGGAAGTTCTGGGCGCCGATTCTGATACTGAGACATCGGATCTTTCTGCCGGGCTCGTGAAACAGCTGTTTACGTCCCTGACACCAACCCAGCGCAGGAACATTTGTTTCGACTGGAACCACAAGACAGAAGAACACGGTATCCTGAGAACCCACGTCAGCAATAACTGGCAAATCTCTCCATACCGCGTCACCAGTGACTTCTACACTAAAGATCAGCAGGAGCTGATCGAAGCCATTTTCTGGAGCCTGTACAATCCGGAATGGCAGAATAAAATTCGCAAACAGCTCAAAGACGACGCTGGTGGGTACGGTCGAGGCCAAAGTATTGCAATGTTCGGCAATCCACAGGATGGTCCGTTCGAACTGGTCATGACCGGACGCCATTTGACGATTCGATGTGATGGTGATTCCACCCCGCATGTGGCGTTCGGTGGTCCCATCTTTTACGGCCACGCCGCTGGAGGCTTTGATGAAGAGCCCGATCACCCCGGCAATGTCTTTTGGTCACAGGCCGTCAAAGCGAATGAAGTTTTCGGTATGCTTGATGGACGTCAGAAAAAAATGGCACTCATTCAGAACTCTCCACGCGAAAGAGACGTACATTTTCGCACCAATCCCAAGATTCCTGGTGTTCCTGTTTCCGAGCTCTCTGCAGATCAGAAACTGCATCTGGAAGGTGTACTGCAGTTGCTGGTCGAACCGTATCGCCAGCGAGACCGCAGGGAGGCGCTGCATTGCCTGAATACTCAGGGTGGTCTGGACAAATGCGTGTTGTCATTCTATGAGTCTGATGATGTTGGTAAAGATGGCATCTGGGACACATGGCGACTGGAAGGCCCGTCGTTTATATGGCACTACCGTGGCGATCCCCATGTTCATGTGTGGGTTAATGTGGCCGACGACCCGTCCGTCAAAATCACGACTGCCGGCTAAGAGTCGGAACCGAAGGTTCACGGTGATCGTGATTTCCGGTAACGTGGTCACATGCAGATACAGGTCAGACCCTGCCGCAGTCCGGCAAAGTGAAGTTCGCATTGACAATGCCGTCCGGACGTTCGCAAACCACCTCAAGTTCTGAAGGTCTTTTCCTGCCAGATGCATTACCGTTGGACAACCCGCGACGCTGTTCGCTTTGATTTCGCCCCTGTGGGCTTGATGTTGTGCGCAGTCAGGCGCCGCAGATGGACAACATGATGATGCGATTTCCGAAAGTTGTGCAAACGACATGTTCCAAAGAACTTTCCTACAAAAAAGTGATATTGCTCTTTTCCGGTAAGTCATTGAATCTGCTCTTGAACATCCGGTCGCGAACAATAATCCTTGCCACCCGTCCGTTTGACCCTCTTATGTGGAATTGAGCATGGATGTTTTCCTGCCACGACAACCGAACGGAACCTATCTTGTACCACGGGTCAAACAGGAACTATGTCAGTCAGAACCATTGCGTGCCCAGTCTCCAAAAGAGCTTGCGGATGAAGTTGCACAACTCAAGAGCCGGCAGATCCGTCTGGTCAGCATCCGACGTCAGCAGGTGATGTGTCTTGGCCAGCAGGAGCTTCAAAGCACACTGTCTGCGAATGGCCTCCAGGTCGGGACTATGGGTTATGCAGGAGGCTTCACGGGAAGCCTCGGACGGAGCTATGAGTGCGCTGTGACGGATATGCTGCGTGCTTTGGAGCTTGCAGCGTCTTTCAATGCAAAGTCGCTTGTGGTTGTGCCCGGGTCTCGCAGTAACCACACCTACAATCATGCCAGCCGAACTATCCGCGCGGGACTGGATCGTTGTCTGGATGATGCTTTGCGGTTCCGGATTGATTTACAGATCGCGCTCAACAACGTGATTGGGGGTCGTGAGGAAGTGTTTGTCCCGGTCGGCTGTACACCACTGGACTGGATCGAGACCATGGACAGTCATCGCATAAAGGGAATGATGGTGCTTCGACGTGCCAGCCCATGGAAGCAACTGCCGGACAACTGGAAACGTTGTCTGCTGTTTGGAGGTACATTGCGATTGAGCCGCAGTTGCCGTCAACTGGCAGGCACGAGCTCTGTGCTCTCGCGGATTATTCGGCATCTCAACACATCAAAACCGACAGCTCAGGAATCTGCGGTTGTTTCCAGCACTCGTTAACGAAAAATTCCGCCACCTAATCCCTGTAACAGCTTGTCGGTTTGTTCCAGCTGCCGCTGAATCCTGTCTTCTTTCTGTTTCGACAGGATGCCCGATCCGGAGACCTGCCGGAACAGTGCTTTGGGATCTGATCGTACACTGGCGAGAATCTGTTGAGCGCCCTGAATCTCTTGCAGGTTTACCTGGTGATCAGCAACGAGATCTTTGTAGCGGCTGTTGAATTCCGCTGACAACCGCTGACGATTTTCCGTGGCCAGCTGTTCCACGCGGTTTCTGAGCGCCACCTTCAATTCCTCCGCCTCCCTGGCGAATACTACTTGAAGCTTTGACGCTACGTCCTCACCAAATGCGGACTCGAGCTCCACTGACGGTGCATCGATGGTTCCAGTCAACCGAATGGTGGCGTCAACTGTTTTCACACTCCGAAATGCATCTGCCACTGTATCTCGCAGCAGCGGATTCATCTTCTGCGAAGTCAGCTTGGCGTACTGGAGCTCTGAATCCAGGCTGATGGTGCCGTCGACGTTCGTGCCCGAGAGCTGTATGCCAACCAACCAGTCGAGATTTGCTAGCCCGGCTTCGAAGACGGCGATCTCTTCACGGCCGACACGCAGTATCTGCGGCTGGCTTTGGCGAAATTTTACGAGGATGTCTGTGTGTGGAATATCTGTGGTATGGTCGTGTCGGATCGTCAGTTGCAGAGGCTCTTCGCTGGCCGTGCTTAGCCGAAAAACAGAGGGTCGGCCCAGCAGGGCAGGTTCGCTGCTGACATCGGAGAGTACGGCATGAAAAGGCGTCAGCTGCTGGTCCACAAAGAGTTCCCCGCTGACCTCCATGCGACGACACAGGAATCGTGGCGTCGGATTCAACACCGGGAACTGCACGTCCTGGCCTCGATGTCGAACGACTGTGGTCTGCCGGCGAATCTCCTTTCGATAGTTCGAAACAAACTTCAACCAGGACATTGTCTGGTGAAGCTGGTGATACATTTTCCGACCGATGAGTGACTCGGTAATGCGGTGAGGATTTGGCTTCAAGTGACGGATTCTCTGAACGATCTGTCGTTGGTCGTTCTGCCGAGCCTGGTTGAGAACAACCAGGTCTGTCCGTACTTCCGGCACAAGCCTCTGAATTCGAACTTGCAGCTGGTTGGCCTCGTTCAACAGCAGTTCACCTTCGCTGGCTAGTTGCAGGTATCGCTGCACCTGAGCCACCGACCGCAGTTGCTTCGCCATTTGCATGTGATCCTGCAGTCGTTCCACACGCAGCTTGAACGACTTCAGTTCCTGACGAAGCACTTCGATTCGCTGTTTCCATTTGATGCTGAGTGCCTGGCCGGTCCGACAGGTCTCCAGTGTGTTTGGGTCCAGCTGTTGATGGACATCAACGATCAGTCCGTCCAGCCATTCGTCAACGACGTGTTTCAGCTTTTCAGTGAGCCAGGATGGCTCACTGGAATCCGTTTCCGGCAGCAGGTCCAGCTGCCCATCATCATTTCGCGACGTTCCAAACCGCACTCCCGTCAGACGCGCTTCTTCGATGACAAACGACTTGCGCAGCAACGGATGTCCACCCAGCCGACACTCCAGTCCATCGAATTCCAGAAGGTTGGTTCCGAGCGAACCGTTACCGGCCAGAGTTACGTTGCGGACACTGAGGATTGGGGGAAACAAGCCCGTCGTGAATGAACCGATATCGGCTTTGGCACCCGTAGCAGACTGAGCTGTCTGAATAGTGACATGTCGCAGCCAGGGGTCCAGTCCGAATACGAATGCGGACCAGATCAGGCCCACGAGTATCAGCCGTGGTATCAGCCAGATCCATCGCACAATGAGTCTCCCGCAATCCAGTTAACTGCAGAGTCAAACGCTGTTGCCATCGGTGGGCTGTTCCAGGTGAACGTCAAAAGGGGCTCGTCGCCACCGGCGGCTAGTCAACAGCTCCAACGCGAGTTGCCCATTCCGCTCCCATCAATGCGCGGGTCAACCAGAACTTCCGTACCCATCTGGCTACCACCTCGCTGTATTTTTCGAACAACGGCTGACTAAGTCTGTGAGCTGGATAGAGGAACAATAACCCAGTGACAAAACTTCCGAGCACGACGGAGTTATTGAAAGCTGTCCAGGGAACAACGGGTTGGTTATACAGCCAAGTCCAGAATACGCAGAGGCTGGGTTGGTTCAGCAACCAGCTGCCGAGCAAATGTGAGACCGGGTCAAACAATGGTGAGGCCAGACTGCAGCAAATGATCGCAGTTGCGGCAGTGCCCAGGTTCACACGGGTTGCAGCCAGCATCATTCCAAGCATGATAGCCAGTAAATTCCCCTTGGGCACCAGACCCACCAGGATGCCTGCAGCGAGTCCCATGGACAGCTGGGAAGGAGCTGATTGTGCACACAGCGCGCTCAGAAACAGCCGAAATGGCTTGAAAAACAGCAACATCGAACCACCATCAAAATGAAGAATCACAGGACCCAGAGAAAATTTGCCGGCTGTTGTCCTGGCGGTCAAGGTGAAGCAAAAGAGTTGGTTCGGTCATTACTGTGATCGTTTCACGATCACAATTTTCTGTGGTTATCTGTGCCGCGGGACCACCCGGGCCAGCAATATCCGCCGGTCGCTGAAACGGACAAACACCGTTCGGACACCCATCCAGCGACGAGGCTGCTTCGATTATGTCACACCAAGCCAGAAGACCGCAGCACACTCAGGCATCCGGCGAGTATGCCACCAGTTGTCGCCACCCGGCTCCACAGTTGATTGGTGAAGCGTTCATTCCCGGAAATCCCCTGTGACGTTCCACAGAGCAGCGGTTGGTTGTACAGTGCATTTCATCATGATGGACAGCGGCATATCACAACCGGCGGGCGCAAACGAAATGACTGTCGGTGAATTTCAGACATCCATTGTGAAAAACGGCCGGCCTTCAGTGAAACTATCACCGGAGCTCCAGGCATTGTGGCATGCCAAAGCCGGACAGTGGGATGATGCTCACAGTATTGCGCAGGGAATCCATACACCTATGGGTTCGTGGATCCACGCGTTGCTGCATCTGATTGAAGGCGATATCGGCAATGCAGGTTATTGGTTCCGCAACGCCGGCCAGCCGACACGATCTGTGTCCGACATCGACGAACTGTGGACCGAGATTGCAATGCAGCTACTTGAAGTTTGAGTGACCTTCAGTCGGGCACAACAACAACGGGCCATTCGCTTTGTGCTCCAATCATGTCTGCTTCGAGTGACGAATCAACAAACAGACAGATTGCTGTTTCCGGCAGCTCCTGTAGTCGGAGGTCCTGCGTAAGCCGCCATTCCTGTTCCTGACGCCAGTCAATTTGTCCGGATTGATCCATTGCCGGCTGAAACCACACGGAATCCGATTTTGACGACTGTTGAGTTCTAAATCCGTACTGCACTCTCCCACCGCCCAGATCTGCCAAAGAGCAGCGACGGACAGCGATGCCCCACGGCTCGAAGTCGTAGCGTCTCCTGTGACGCCGATAGATGCGGCGACGACGAAAGTCGCTCAGGGGGACTTCTGTGAATGACACCGCTCGATGCCCCTCACGGACCAGAGACGCCAACACGACGCCTTGTGCTATAATTTGCAGCAGTGTTGCTAAAGCAGATCGATCCGCCGATTTACAACCCAGCAGCAGTTCATCCAGAAACTCTGTCGCCGGCTGCCCCGGCCATGGTCCGGTGCATGGCCGAGTCCAGTGACACAACCAGCCCTGAGGTTGTTCCAGCGGTCCATTAGCAATGACCGCGACCGAAGGTACAGTCGTTGTCGGGCCTGCTGCAAAGGAATCCCTGGCACTGATTCCGGCCAACAGCCATGGGATGGCGCCGAGTGTGGTGAGTTCAAGCGATACGTCGTCCGCTATGCCTGGTCCATTGGCCAGGTAAAATATTGAAAATGGATCCGATTTGGAGTTCAGACTGTCGCGCAGCAACTGGTGAATGAATCCGCCTGAGCGACATGCCAGAACGTAGCTCCGTTCGCTGGCGGCAATCGTGGAGCGATCCTGCAGCGGCAGACGGCGCATTTGATCAGTTTGAGTCGACATGTTCGTATGATGAAGACGAGGTGAAATATGAGCCTGCCAATCCAGGAAGTTATCAGTCTTCTGTTTCATCTGACCATCCTCGATCCGTTTCGTGAGCCATTGGACAAGCTGATCAACACTGACTTCACGATCAGTAACGGTGATTTTCAATCGAGGAACCCCGAAGATCTCTGCAGCCCGTATGGTGGCGACATCAGGGGCCGTGCCATCCACGGCGACAACGCACTCTTCTTTTACGTTGATTCGCATGATGGCCGTACGAAGCAGGTCAAACCACCAACGATGATGATCAAGTCGGCTGCCGATCCTGGAGGAGACGATGGCAACACGACGTAGTTCCGTGATGCCGTTGGGCCACCAGACCAGTCGTCCACCAAATGCACCGTGGTGGTCGTCCGGATGGGATCTCGGAAATCCGACTGTCAGACAGGCTGCATTGGGATCGGTAGGATGTGCACGCCACAGGACCCGGTATGCCGCCTGGGTTTCAGTCGGAACAGCAGTGGCTTCCCTTACGAGCAATCGCAGCTCATCGGCAGTCATTGGTACTTTTTCAGACCGATTCGCCATTCTTCAGTGCCGGGAATTCCACCAGGACCTTCACCGCTCCGTCCCTGCGATCTCGAAACAGATCAAAAGCCTGCTGGATTTGTGCCAGCGGATAGCGATGGGTCAGCAGCGGTGACAAGTCGACTCGTCCTTCAGCCAGCCACCGCATCGCCAGTGGAAACGCACGTTCAAAGGTCGGGTGGATCGACGTCAGAATCCGCACATTTTTCCACATTGCCGCTCGCAGATCGATTTGAGGTATCGGCACAGGCGGGACACCAAAAAACAGAACATCACCGTGCTCACGACACAGCTGGACAGCTGCGTCAAATGCCTGCACACGGTGTCCCACGGCTTCGACAACCACATGCGGTAATTCACCGTCAAGAATCGACCTCACCTGCTCAACCGCCTCTTCACCGCAAGCGCAAACAGTTTCAGTGGCCCCCATCCGGCTGGCAAGCTCAGTTCGGTCCTGGACCGGATCGATTCCGATGATGTGTCTCGCACCAAGATTCCGCAACCCCACAGTAAACATCTGACCGATGGGGCCCAAACCCAGCACCACCACATCACGGTCGATCATATTGGGAAGTTTCTGCAGCGCCCAAACAACGGTACCGAACGGCTGCGCCATCAGAGCAATTTCGTCCGACAAACGTGGATCAAGCGGAATGGCCCGGGAGTCATCCAGCAGATACCGTTCGTACAATCCACGCTGTTGCTCGGGTACCGCCAGCACTCGAGTCCCCGGAGTCCAGCGATCACCATTTGTATCCACAACAGTGCCTACCATTTCATGCAGCGACATACCCACAGGCTGTGGATACTCGATCTCATGGCCTTCGAAATCACCATCAAAAAACGGCAGATCCGAACCGCACAGGCACGTCAGCTCAGGCTGAAAAATCATTTGTCCCGGTTGATCGGAAGCAGACGGCAGACGTGGTTCATCAATCTCTATGAGTTCCACTGTTCGGAGTTGAGTCAAATGGCCAGCTAGCATGAGAGTACAGTCACCTTCCAGTTAGTGTGAAAAGGAAATCGAGGACAGGTTATCGTTTCTGAGGCTGCCGAAGTCCAACATACACTGGATGCGATAAAATCCAGATGTCATATTCATCTGGGAACTTGAACAAAACTTCAATTCGATATACCCCGAATTTCGTGACCATAAAAAGACCTGGACATCTTGAGTGATGAATTTGCGTATCGTTATGCAGAATATTGAATATTCCACTGAATAATGACTCTGATCTCAAGCGGAGGCCGTCTGTCAAAATCGTGTCGCTGCCCACCGTATACTTATTCTTGCCGTCGATGGTAAGAAAGACGAAACCGGCCGGATCACACTTCGAGTCAAATGCGAACCAGACATAACCGACAGTCAGAGTCTTACGAACCACAGGTTCATCCAGGTTCTTCATCAGCATCTGAGTATTCACGAAGAGAAGACGCCCGATACAGGAATCCGGCTGCAGTTCAAAAACAGCGTCCGCAACACTGCGGTCCATCACCATCAGTCAACATACCGGTGGCTTACTGAAATCGTGCTGTCTTACGCTGTAAGCACACTGACAGCGGCATTCTGACAGGTGTCATTTGCAGAGCTGACGGTGAGTCGATTCCTCAGATGCAGTTGATCCCGGTGGCGGAGATGGTCAGCCGGTTGTCCTGAAATGCGGCGAACAGCGGGGATCACCGCTGTTGTGAGCATCACTGGATTGCGCACGACCTGCTGCAGTGAATGTTTATCCTCGAAGTTTGTACGGATATTACAGATCCTGGTTTCTTTCCGGCCTTCCAGGGACCGTTCCATTCGTTCTTCCGGATGCGAAAGCCCGGCCTCGCCATCGGCTGTTCGAATGATATTGACGTGGTTCTGTAAACTGAAATTCGGTCGATGTCTGACGCTGCGTAGGAACAAGCCCATCGTAATATTTCCCGGTATTCACAAATTTAAACCGCTTCGCTTTGCACCGAAACGAGGCTTTCTCCGCTAGACAGCAGCTGATAACCTGCAGGTCGGGTGTTTTAAATTCGGCCGTAACTTCGCACCACTTCTGGACCAAGAACGCCGCTAATGAGCAAACCTTACATCACTCTGCAGCCAAGTGAGCAGACGATCGTCGGAGCTGCGGCGACGATTTACTCCGGCTACCTGATATCAGGACGTGTACCGGAAGGGAGCGAGTCGGACTGGCTGAAACGGTCCATCCAAGACGCGATCAGAATTGCACGGCTGACCGATGACAACGTGCAGGCCGACAGTGAACTCATGTGACCTTCAAGTCAAACCTGCAAGCCGGCTGCCGTTGACATTCGAATCTGTTGCAGCTCCGAAGGTACAGCGTCAAATTCGCTTTGGAACTTCACTGGCTGGCGGTCGGGCTGCCGGTCAGACAGAGCAGCAACATCAGCAGTTGTCCCGGGAACAATCCGTTGATTTCATGGTCACCGGCTGTAAAACGCGGACAGACAGACTTAACCTGCAAAAAACAATTTGCGACCGGAATTGTATTCGATATTGTGAGTAACTAAGTTTCGTGTTCGCGGACCTATAGCTCAGTTGGCTAGAGCGCCACGTTGACATCGTGGAGGCCACTGGTTCGAGTCCAGTTAGGTCCACCTTGTTCCTCCGAACCGGAGCGAACACCTGAGAAAACACCGGAATTCTCCGGTGTTTCTTCATTGGCGGATTCGCCTTTTCCGACCGTTTCGGTCGCCTTCATGGACAAATCATGGACAAAATCATTTTTGTCCATCCACGCCAAGTCTCGACCGTCGCCTTCGGTCGCCGCTTCCACGTCCTCGGCCAGTGTCCGGCTGTAGTGCTTCTGTCGCGTCTTCTCAGAGTTCCCAAACCAGTCTGAGACATTCTTGCCGGTGAACCTCGGATTGTGCTCCGCATCGTTGACTGCGGACTGCCTGAGGTTGAGCAGCAAATCCGGCCAGGGAATGATCCCGGCATTTTCGATAATTGTGCGGAACGACGGGTTGGGATTCTGAATTTTCCTCACGTGCGGCAGGACGAAATTGTCAGGGTTTTCCGACCACAGTTTCTTCAGGATGGCCTTTATGACCTGCCCCCCTTAACCGGGACCAGTTCCAGAGTTGTAAACTCTGGCTTTGGTTCCAACACAGGAGGCAGGCTATGCCACGTAAGCGATTCAAGACCGAAGAGATCATTCAGAAGCTTCGTGAAG
>Ga0310123_10000113_pt1 | contig 67931 bp, 66 predicted proteins | sample CB6_AW_1057_MG_FD_203505 | JGI IMG/M metagenome (GOLD analysis project Ga0310123, IMG submission 203505) | Marine microbial communities from Western Arctic Ocean, Canada - CB6_AW_1057 | ecosystem: Environmental > Aquatic > Marine > Oceanic | place: Canada: Western Arctic Ocean | collected...
TCCCGGGAAAATCCACCGTCGGCATCGAGATCCCAAACGTGAAGCGCGAAACAGTTAGCCTTCGCGAGATTCTCGAAACGGAAGAGTTCCAAGGAAGCTCGGCACGTCTTAGCTTGGTGCTCGGGAAAACCATCCATGGCGCGCCTTTTGTCAGCGATCTCGCGCATATGCCGCACCTTCTCATCGCCGGCGCAACCGGAAGCGGCAAATCCGTTCTCTTGAACAGCCTCATCTGCTCCATCCTCTACAAATCGACGCCGGACGAAGTCAAGTTGGTCTTGATCGACCCGAAGCACGTCGAGCTCGGCGTCTATCAAGATATCCCGCATCTTCTGACACCGGTCGTCACCGACCCCAAAAAGGCAAGCGCCGTTTTGAAATGGATCGTCTACGAGATGGAGAGCCGAATCAAGATGCTTGCCTCGGAAGGCGTCCGCAACATCGACCAGTACAACAACATCATCCGAGGCGCGGCCTTGGCCGGTGAGACGCGAGAGAACGACAATGGCGAGCCGCTGAAACCGCTCCCATATATGTTGGTGATGATCGACGAGCTCGCGGATCTCATGATGATTTCATCCTCGGAGGTCGAGGACGCGATCACACGCCTCGCGCAGATGGCGCGTGCGGTCGGCATCCATCTCGTGCTTGCAACCCAGCGTCCTTCGGTGGATGTTATCACCGGTATCATCAAGGCAAACTTCCCGACACGCATCGCCTTTCGTGTCGCCTCTCGCGTCGATTCACGGACTATCCTCGACAGCAACGGCGCCGAGCAGCTTCTCGGCCGCGGCGACATGCTGTTCTTGCCCCCGGGCTCGGCCCGGCTCATACGCCTGCACGGACCCTTTGTCTCAGAGGCCGAAGTGGGCCGCCTGGTCGCCTTTTGGAGGCGGGAGGGCAAACCGGAATATAACAAAGCGATTCTAGACGCGCAGGAATCGAATGAAATCGCTGCCTTCGAAAAAGACGAGCTTTTCGACAAAGCGGCCCGCCTCGTCGTGGAGACGCGCGCGGCATCCACTTCTCATTTGCAGCGGCGTTTGAGGCTTGGCTATAGCCGCGCCGCGCGCATCATGGATATGTTGGAAGCCGATGGCATCGTGGGCCCATCCGAGGGCTCGAGTCGGCGTGAGGTGCTGGTTCCCAAGGAATACTTTGATGCGGTCGACCACCAATTGCGTTAGAACGGCGAGTCTCAGCGGCTTCGTTGTCGTCGCGCTGTCTTGGTCGTTTCCGGGAGCGGTGGAAGCGCGGAGGTCTGCATCGATGCTCTACAAAGACGCGCAGAGCGCCGAAAAGCGACTCCATCAGTCGACATCGAGTATCGCCAAGCAATCCGTTTGGACGAGTATCGCAAAGCTCTATCGCAAGGTGGTCATCAACCATCCCCGGAGTGGCTATTCCGACGACGCACTCTACTACGAGGCCGAGATCTATCTCGAGATCTTTCGCCGCTTCGACGACCGCGCCGCGCTCATACGGGCGCTAGACAGCTATCTTCTTCTCGCCAACGGATACCCCGCGAGCCGGTGGGCGAGAAAAGCACGCCTCAGCCGCGGGAAGCTCTTTCTCAAGCCGCTATCAGATCGGAAATCCGCGAGTATCGCGCTACGCAAGGTAGTGTCCCTATGGCCGAATGCAAGCGAAGCGGCCGAAGCGCGGCGGCTGCTCAACAACCTTTCGCGGCCGAAGCCCGCGGCGAGCGAAAGCTTTCCGAAAGGCGTGGTCGGCGTACGCAACATCCGACACTGGTCGGACTCGAAGCGCGAGTATACGAGGGTCGTCATCGATCTAGACAAGGACGTCAAATATCGCCAAGGACAGCTCGAGAACCCGGACCGCATCTATTTCGATCTCATCGGTACCCGTGTGACCCAGGCGCTCGCCTCCAAGAGTTTTCCCGTCGAGGGCGATTTCCTAAAGCAGATTCGTGTCGGGCAAAACAATCCCGGCGTCGTGCGGGTAGTGCTCGATTTCAAGCGTATCAGCGAGTACAACGTATTCTGGCTTCCCGACCCTTATCGGCTCGTGGTGGATATCTCAGGTCGGAAGCCGCGCCCCCAAACCCTCGTCGCCGATAAGACTCCCCGACCGGCGCCTCCTCCACGCACCACACCGACTCCGCGAACGACCCCCATGCCCGGCGCCGAAGACACGGCAGCCCTGAAGCTTCCGCCTGCGCCCACGCGCGACGGCTTTTCGACCGCGCGCCAGCTCGGCTTGAGCGTCGGTCGGGTGCTCATCGATCCCGGCCACGGCGGACGCGACCCGGGCACACAGAGCAAGAAGCTCCAGGAAAAACACCTCGTGCTCGACATCTCGAAGCGTGTGGCCAAGCTTCTCGAGAAAGACAATTTCGAGGTCATGATGACCCGGCGCTCCGACGTTTTCATCCCTCTCGAGGAACGGACGGCCATCGCGAACTCCAAGGGGGCCGACCTTTTCGTGTCCATCCACGTGAACGCCTCGCGCAATTCGCGCCCCCGCGGTACGGAGACTTATTTTCTCAACCTCACCAACGATCCGGCCGCGGCCGAGGTCGCCGCGCGCGAGAACGCTACAACCACGCGCCGATTGTCAGAGCTGAACGATTTGCTGCAGAAGGTCATGAACAACAGCAAGATTACCGAATCCCGCGAGCTGGCAACCCACGTCCAGAACTCGATGGCTGGGGATCTTTTCTCATCGCCACGCGACTCGAGAAACCGCGGCGTGAAGAAGGCACCGTTCTATGTGCTTCTCGGCGCCCAGATGCCGGCTGTTCTCGTCGAAGTCGCCTACCTCTCGAACCGCAAGGACGAGGCGCTGCTTGCGAACGTCGCTTATCGTCAGAAAATCGCCAAATCCATAGCCAAGGGCATCCGCAGCTACCACGAGACGCTTGGGCAAACGACGACGGTAACGGCTTCGGGCGCTCGCATCGTCGCACCCCAATAAAGTGCTAAAATAGCGCTCAATGGAGCGCGTTCTCGCTTTTCTGCTGCTACAAGCAAATCAACCGGCTATTCGCTATTTCACGCTGAAGGACCCGAACCCGGAGCCCTCCTATGCATGGGTCATCCTGCAGGCGTTCTTTTTTATCGGGGTCATGATGCTCGTCATGATTACCCTCGGGGTGATTTTCGGTGGCTTTCGCTACTGGCTGCTGACGAAGTTCCCGAACAACAAGCTCAACGGAACCGACGAAGAAGACCTCCTACATTCCTTCCGTCTGAACGACCGATAGAGGGCGCTACTAGCCGCGGATGCGGATCTGAGCTCGGATTACGCCTCCTTGCGACGTCGGCACGGTAATCACGGCCCCGTGTGCGATACCGGGTGGAACGCGGAAGACGACCCGCTCGTAGCCCCGCAAGAAGCCCTCGCCTCCACATGGGTGGCACCAGCCAAAGAAGTCGAGGCCCCGGCCCGAGCAACGCGAACACTCGCGCTCGCGGAGCACGTCGAGCGCGAGCTCGCCGCCGCGGAAGGCCTCCTTGAGCGACATGACGATGTCGACCTGCGCCGGAGGCGCGGCGCGGCGCGGGCGGACCTCGCGGAAGGGAATGAGCGGCTCTTCGAAACCGCCGGTCCAGCTTACCGGCGTTGTGGTCGGGGTGGCGTCGTAGGCACGGCGTCGCTCGGGAGCGGACAGTGTTTCGTACGCGTTTTGGAGGACACGAAATCGCTCCACGTCCCCCGGTGTGCCGCTATCTGGATGGACTTCCTTGACGAGGGCGCGATAGGCCTTCTTGATCTCGGCTTCCGTGGCGCTGCGCGCGACACCGAGGGCTTTGTAGTGGTCCACTAGGTCTCGGCCTCGACCTGGACAAAGCGACAGACGCGGTTCCTGTCGAGTTTCTTCGCGTGGTAGAGCGCTTGGTCCGCGGCATCGAGCAGAGACTCGGGAGTGTCGCTTTGGTCGGGGAACATGGCGAGGCCGATGCTGACGGTAACGTGTGTGCGCTCTCCACCCGCATGAATTTTCGTTTGCCCCACGGATGCGTGAATATGCTCCGCCGAGTCGAGTGCAGCAGCGGCCGTGACTTGCGGGAGGACGACCACGAACTCCTCGCCACCAAACCGCGCCAAGACATCGGTCTGGCGGAGTCGATCGGAGAGCGTTGTCGCGACTTTCTTCAAACCGCGGTCCCCGAGCGCGTGACCGTAGTTGTCGTTGAAGCTCTTGAAGTGGTCGATGTCGAGCAAGAGTAACGCCAGGCTCGATTCGGACCGGCCAGCGCGCGCGAGCTCACGCTCGAGAGCACCGTCGAGATAGCGCCGGTTGAAAAGGCCTGTCAGCGCGTCGGTCGCGGCGAGGTTCTCCACGCGTTCGTAAACGATCGCGTTTCCTAATGCCACGGCTGCCTGGTTGCAGTAGATCCGCAATAGGCGAAGCTCGCGCGCGGGGAACGGCTCGCCGCTTCGGGTCAACAGAAGCGCGCCGCAAACGCGCTGCTGCGCTCTCAGTGGAATGGCTAGAAAATTGGTCGCGGTGGTCGCCCGCTCTTTAGGGTCCAGAATCGGCATTCCCGAACGCCTCTCCATGCGTATCGCCAAAGGCTCCTCGCGAGCACGCAATACCCAGCTCGACGACTCGAAAGGGAAAGACTTTCCGAGAATCTCCTTTCGGTAGCCTTCCGTAACAACGACGGAGAAAGCTTCGTGTGCCTTCCGAGAGAAGGCACACGGCACAGGTGTCGAACTTCCCGACGCCGCGCGCGTAATCGACGATGTGCCGGAGCAGGTCGACGACATGAGCCGCGGCCGAAAGCTTCTCACTCGCTCCGAGCAAGCCTTTGAGCTCGAGCTCCTCGACATAGTGTTGCGCCTGGCGCCGGAATAGCGTCTGAGCTTCGAAGATTTGGGCGGCGATAGCAACGGCCAACTCACGGCGATTCTCGCCGAAATGCCCGGGGCGCTCGTGCTCGAGAGTGAGGATCAAGGGCGGCTCGTCCCAGATACGGATTGGGATCGCAAGACCGATTGCACCGGCACTGCTCGTGCCACCATGGCAATCGATGCGGTTTCGTTGCGGAAGCGAGCGAGACGGGCTGCTCCGTCTGCAACACGGCCGGCAAGAAGCTGCCTCTTAGATCGAAGCGCTTGGACTCCACCTCACTCTCCCCTTCAGTAGAGAGCCGCACCCAATGAGACGTCTCTCCCTCGGCAACTTGAAGAAGCGTTGCAGCGCGCGATTTCGTCGCCTTCCCCGCGAGCTGAACTAGCGGCTCGAGATAGGACTCGAGGCGTTGCAGCTGCTCGGCGCGCCCCACTCGCTGCCCCTCTTCGCTCAGTGGCGAGACGGCGTGTTCTTCGGGATCGCTCACGCTCAGCTGTCTCAACCCCGTGTCGAGGCGAGCGGAACGTCGAGTAGGTCAGGCCGACGAGAAGAAGCAATACGTGTGTGAGGCGGAGCACGTCGTCGGTACCCATCCCGGGGCCGACCCGGATGGACGCCTCCGGAAGGAAGAGTCCCAAAGAGCTGGTCAGGATGGCCGTGCCAGTCCCGATGGGCACAGCGATCTTGTGGACACGGCCGGAAGAGATGCCTGTGGGCGCGGGTATCACTCGAGGACTCCAGCCGCCTCCTCAGATACACGAAGCGCGCGAGACATCGCGTCCGAGAAGCGCGACACGAGCGGGGCGGTGTCGAAAACAATCGCGCGCTCCAAATCCTCCCGCAGAGGTTCCGACTCGTCGACACGCAGGCTAACTGGCGGGTAGCCCGCGGAGCACGCGAAAAAGCTGAGCAAAAGATGTCCCGTACGAAAATTGCCTCTGTCGAAAGGCGCTATCTCGACGAAACGGGCGAACCAGAGCGCCATCCGCTGGGCTGGGAACATCCCCTGGGCACTGTCGGCCGAGAGCCACTCCAGCAAATTGTCGAGCTTGGCACCAATGAAGCGTGGCGGAGATGGCCGTGCATTGTGAAATTGCGGTTTGGCATCCGAGGTTCGAAATCGGCCGTCCGCACCCGGATTCGACAGCTGGTGCACCTTGCGGATGAGCTCGACGTTCGGTACGTCGCGTTCTTCGGCGGATTTCTCGATCACCGCTATGACCTGGAGTTGTGCCCGTACGGTGTCGTTCTCCTCGGCATCGTCCCGTTCAATCGCAACCCCCGTCAGGCGAAGCGTTTCCACGGCGAGCTCTAAGCGCAAGGCCGCGAGGGCCGGCAAAGCCTCCGCGTCGCTCGCCGCCGTCAATCGATTAAGACGACGCTCGAGGGCATAACCCGGAGCCTCCCGCTTGGCGGGATGAAGATGAATCGGAAGATCGGGCATTTTGTTAGTGAACGGTATAATTGTAGCGCGGTTATGGACTTTCCGCTATCCGCTCCGCTAGGCGGGCGCGATCGACCAGCTCGTCCCGCAGCGCTTTCGAGATGGTACGACATGCGCTCGATGACGTGGAGAAGCTCCATTTGCAGCCCAGGATTGCGGGACAGACGCCGAAACGCCCGGATTAAGCGATGATCCTTCGGGTCGAGCATGTCCCCTTCGGGCGGAGGGTCGATGGCGCTGACGAAACAGCCCAACGGCACGTCGAGCGCCCGTGAGATCTTCAGGAGCCAGTCGCGAGAGATCTTGCGGCGACCGAGCTCGAAATTCGTCAGCGCGCCTTGCGAAATATTAATTTTCTTGGCGAGGTCTTTTTGCTTGATGCCGTGCTCGAGTCTGACTTTACGAATGCGCTGTCCGATCTTCTTGAACACACAGATTCCCTCTTTAAAAATGTAGTGGGGAAATTGAATGATGTCGAGGGGTACGTATATTGACCACATGCAAGGTCCTGGTGTCAACCGAAACATTACGGGATTACAATTCGTTACTCCCGAACGAAATGTTGCAAAAGCTCGGAAAAGTGCTTTAAAACCTTGAGTCGCGCGCCTCCCTGAGAGCGAACCTCCTCGTGCTCGAACGTCCACGTGTTCTCGTGGGGGATGTACACAGCGCCGAGGCCAGAATCGAGCGCGGGATTGATGTCGGAGCGCGGGCTGTTCCCTATCATCCAGCTCTCATCCCTAACGATGGCGTGACGTTCCACAAGACGGTGGTAGTCTTCGGCCTTTTTCTCAGCAGTGACCTCGACCTCGTGAAAAAAAGCCTCGACACCGCTTCGCGCCACCTTGTCACGTTGCTCGTCGAGCTCCCCTTTCGTGAAAAGGATGAGACGATGCCGCTGGCGCAGGAGCGGGAGGGTCTCTTTCACGCCCGGAAGGTACTGGATGGGCATGCGCCGCACACGCTGCGCGAGCGAGAGGATGCGGGCGCGGTCCAAGGAAGACGCAGGTCTCCCCTCTAATTCCTCGAGAGTATCCAAGAGGGACCGGGAGTAGCCGCCGCACCCATAGCCGTGGATCGGGATGTTGCGCTTCTCGATTTGGGTGAGCCGATCGCGTGCCGGCTCGCGCTCCCCCCCGTGCGACTCGACGATGTCGAGAAAACGCTCGGTCGCCTCCCCGAAATGGATGTTGTTCTCCCAAAGCGTGTCGTCAGCGTCGATGATTAGCGTCGATCTCAAGGGGTCACCCTTCGGACAGAAGGCTAAGAGGCTCGAGCGAGCTGCTCAGCGCCTCGTCGAGTGGCAACTAGCCGCTCTCCGTTTAGGCTCCTCCCTTCACCGTCTCTCTCAGCGCGGTGTAAAAGCTCTCGTTTTCGTCTTTCGTCCCAATCATGACCCGCAGCATGTTTTGGAGCCGTGGGTGCGCGCTCACGTTTCGAACGAGAACGCCGCGCGCGAGCAGTCCATGGAATGTCTTGTCCCCGCCTAGCGACGTACGAAAGAGAAGAAAGTTCGTTCTCGACGGAAACACCTCGACGCCCGGAAGCTCCCCGAGCCGCGTAACTAGCGCCTCACCCGTCACCGCAATCTTCGCCGTGCGCGCGAGCACCAAATCGTAGAAAGAGAGAGCCGCTAGAACAGCCTTTTGGGATACCCGGTTCAGTGCATAGGGTTGCTGCACTTTGACGATTTGGCAACGCAAAGTGGGCTGGAGCAGCACGTAGCCAACACGGAGCCCGGCCATGCCGAGCGCTTTCGAAAACGTACGGAAGATCAGCAAGTTGGCGTGCTCGTCGAGAAGGGCCCGTCCGTTCTCGATGGACAACTCCCAATAGGCCTCATCGAAAACGACGAGGCCAGGCGCGCTCGCCACGATCCGCCGGATGCCCTCTAACGAAAGAACCGTTCCTGTTGGGTTGTTCGGAGAGCACAGAAAGAAGAGATGCGGCGCGTGCTCAGAGACTGCGTCGACGAAAGCGCCCACATCGTACTCAAAGCTTTCAGTCAGCGGAACCTCGACCACGTCGGCTCCTTGAATCCGTGCTGCTTGGCCATAGACGAAAAAGCTCGGCGTCGGGGCGAGCGCGACCCGGCCGGGGTCGAGCACCGCGAGTGCGATCGTGTTAAGAAGCTCGTCGGACCCATTGCCGACGAGGTTGCCTTCCACCGGCCAGCCGCAAGCTTTCGATAATGCCGCTCGAATCTCCGGCTGGCCCGGAGTCGGGTAGCGGAAAAGAGGGACGCTCCGCATACGTTCTTGGAGCTCGGCGAGGATTGGCTCCGGAGGCTCCAGCGTATCCTCGTTTTGATCCAGCTTCACGGATGCCGCGTGCGGATCGATCCGGTACGCGGTGAGCGCGCGCACCCGGGCAGGATCAAAGAGGTGAAGTCATTTTGCATCGAGGTGCTCGACATGTCTCGAATCGGATCGCTATCGCGCGCGGGTGAGCTTCGCGGCCAAAGAAACAAGCAACGCCCGGCGGAATTGCGAGAAGCGATCGGTCCGTCACTCAGGTCCCCACATAGCGCGCGTACAAGCTGCGCGCCTCGGCCGGGTCCTCGGTGCCGTGAACGATTGCGCGGCCGTCTTTGAAGAGCACGATCTCGTGAGCGGCCAACTTGACGCGCAGAAGATGGTCGTTGAGTTTCACTTCGCCTAATCCTCGGAGCCGCTCCGCTACGGCATCGAGCTCCATCTTTTGGCTCTTCGACGGCCTCACCTGAACGGCGTTGCGACCGCACAGCGTGACCGCTTGACCGCCTTTCTCGCCAATGAGATAGCTGAGCTCATGGCGGCCGCAAGCCAGACAGTCTTCGCGCGCGCGCGCGGGGCGAAACGCATCGACTCGGCCGCGCCAGACATCGAGCGAGAGCACTTCGCCGTTCAGCGCATCTTCTCGGCCAGCCAATATCTTCAGCGCTTCCGTGACTTGGAACCCCGCGACCGCATGGACGATGGGCGCGATGACGCCCGCGGTGTCGCAAGTGGGTGACGTGCCTGGGGCGGGCTCCTCTTCCATGAAACATCGAAGACATGGCGTCCGTCCTGGGATGACCACGAAGCTCATGCCGTAGCTCCCGACGCAGGCCGCATAGATCCACGGAACGCCGCTTTCGACGGAAGCGTCGTTCAAGAGGTAGCGCGTCTCAAAGTTGTCGGTACCGTCGAGCACGAGGTCCACGTCACGGAAGAGCGATGAAACATTTCCAGCATGCACATCGGCAACAATTGCCTCCACGTGCACGTCGCTGTTGATGCGTGACAGCTTTTGCCTAGCGGCGATCGCTTTTGGAAGCCCCTGCCGCCAGTCGTCCTCGTGGAAGAGACTCTGCCGCTGCAAATTCGATTCGTCGACGTAGTCGCGATCGACGATACGCACGCTTGCAACACCCGCGCGTGTGATCATCTCGGAGGAGACCGAGCCGAGCGCACCGACACCAACGACGAGCACCCTTTTTGCGCTGATGCTCCTCTGCCCCTCTTCCCCTATCTCGCTGAAGAGCACCTGGCGCGAGTAGCGACAGGTGACCGCGTCGCCGCGTGCGCTCGCTTCCATGTCTTCGCGTCTCGGCCGCTCTCCCGTCCAAAGCTCCGCCTGATGCACGGCTTGCGCGGCAAGCATCTCGAGACCGGTGATCGTCGCGGCCCCCGAAGCCCGGGCACTCGCGATGAGCAGCGTGCGCTCGGGGACCGTCACCATATCGAAGACGAGCGCGTCGCTTGCGATCGATCCGACCGGGAGGGACTCACCCGAGCTTCCGAGCGGCGTGGCGTTGACGAGCAGATCCCAAGAGATATCCCTAAGCTCGTCGAGCGCACCAAAGGTGGCGCCGACGCGCTCGGCAAGCTCCTTGGCACGGGCCTCGTCGCGCGCGAGCACACGCAGCTCGACCCCGACGTCGCGAAGCGCAAACGCGGCCGCGCGGGCCGCTCCACCCGCACCGACCAGCACGGCATTCTTCTGGCTCCAATCACCTTTTGCGCTCAATGGCGTGAATACTCCTTCGCGATCGGTGTTGTAGCCCGTCCATGCGCCGTCTCGCACCACAACGGTATTGACAGCGCCGATCTCCGATGCCCGTGCATCAACGGCGTCGAGATGCGGCTTGATGGCTTGCTTGAAAGGAAGTGTTACCGATAGCCCCGCAACGCCGAGCGCTTTTGCACTGCGGACGAAGTCTTCGAGGCGCTCTTCTTGGAAAGGTACGTATACGGCGTTCCTGCCGATGCGCTCGAAGAACGCGTTGTGCATCGCCGGCGAACGGCTCTCGAGCGCATACGTTCCCAAAATCCCGTAGATCTCGGTACTCCGTCCGATCGACGAGAATCGATAGAGCGACAGCATGTCGTCGAGGGAGACTTGACCAGGCCCGGTCGGCGGAGCGCCTCGCGCCGAGGCGTAGGTATAGGCCGCGCCGAGTTTGTTCGCGAGAATCCTCGCCGCAACGCCGGCGGGTCCCATCGGGACCGGAATGAAGGCCACTCCTTTTTTGTCGAGGCCTTGACCCATACGTGCAAGCTCGAGAGCTTCGGCAAGTGAGGCGACACGCGCGGCGATTTTCACGACGTCCGCGCCGAGCTCGCACGCTCGCGCAATCAGGCGGACGCGCTCGCGCTCGTCGGGAAGCCCTTCAAAGTCGTGATGCGACAGAATGAGTTTGGCGCTACCTTCAGGCGGACGCTCACGGAGCGCATCGATCTCGATATCCACGTAGTCGAAGCCGAGCTTGGTAGCGTTGTCGAGAAGGAGAAGACGATCGCTCTCGTTGCCTTCGAAAGCGCCTCCTTCCTTCGCCGAGCGGCACGTCAGAACGGTTACACGATCGACATCCTTGCGAAGGCGCGCGAGGTCCGGACGGTCTATCGCGTCGACGCGCAGCTCAATGAGGTCCGCGCCTTCGCACCCACGGCCCGCCAAGTGTACCAGCTCGTCGGTCGAGCTCGCACTTACGGATGCGATCAGTTTCGTGTTCAAAACGCCCATATCGCCTCTGGCTGGATCTTAAACGGGTTCCGTCGTTTCGGGAAGGTGCCAGGTCAGTTTTGGATTAGCCTGCGGAATAGCCGACTAACCCACGATATGGTGGGGGCTGCCAAAGACACGACTGCGCTAGGGCGCAACTTCGAGAACGAGATCCGTCTTGGCCGTCATTGCAAGGAAAGGAGATTAGCATCGCGCTTCCAATATTGTCAAGACGATTGATCCTTTGACCGCGTTGAACTATTATAGATTGTTAGGTTTACAGGGATTCCTTCTGATGAAAAACTCGGTTCGAACACTTTCCTTCGTGCTCTTGGTGGCGAGCGGCGCTACCGCTTCTCTCCCACCCGAGAGCTTGGCGACGATCCCGGTCTCTGATATCCGGCCCGGCATGGTCGGCGAAGGCCGCACGGTGTTCTCAGGCAGCACCATCGAATCGTTCAAAGTCACGATCTTGGGCGTGCTGCGAAACTATGGCCCCAATCACAACATGATCCTCGCAGAGCTCGAAGGCGGGCCTTTGGCCCATACGGGTGTCATTGCGGGGATGAGCGGGAGTCCCGTCTATATCGACGGAAAGCTCATCGGCGCCATCGCTTTCGCTTTCCCATTTGCGAAAGACCCCATTGCGGGGATTACGCCAATCCAGGAAATGTTCGACGCCACCGCAACACCTCCGAGGCGCCGCGACGCCGCGCGGCTCGAGTTCCCACTCACACCCGAGGTGTTGGCCGCCGCGATTCCCAAAAAGCTCCACCCCGTGTCGATTCAAGGCGTTTCGCTCACCGGCATCGAGTTTCTACAACCGCATATCGGAAAACAGCTCATCCCGATAACGACACCAGCTTCCGTCTTGGGCTTTCCGGCGGAGTCATTCGAGCACATCGCACCGTTTCTGCGCGAGGTCGGCATCGAGCCTTTGATGGGAGGCGTCACGGTAGTTTCGAGCGGAGGCTCTCAGGAAGCCACGAGCCCAAGCCCCCCGCTAGCGCCGGGCTCCTCCGTGGGCGTTGGTCTCGTTACCGGAGATCTGCAAATCTCCGCGGCGGGAACTGTGACGCACGTGGACCAGGATACGGGCAGTGTCTACGCCTTTGGCCACCCTCTCTTCAATCTCGGTCCGATCGAATATCCAATGATGAGCTCGACCGTCCATCTCGTGCTGCCGTCGGTCATGAACTCCTTCAAGATGGCGAGCAGCGGCGAGACCATTGGCACATGGGTTCAGGACCGCGCCACAGCGATTCGCGGCATTTTGGATATCCGGCCCCGCATGATCCCGATGAGCGTAACGGTGTCGACGAGCCGCGGCGAGGAGAAAAACTATAACGTCGAGATCGTCAATGACGAGCTGTTCACCCCGGTTCTGACCTATGCGTCCCTCGTCGCTATCCTTCAGACCACCGAGCGGCAGTTCGGCTCTCAGACGGTGAAGCTCTCCGCGTGGATCGAGACCGCGTCCCAAGGACAGATCAACATCGAGGACGTTTTCGCTGACCAGCAAGCTGCGATGTCCGCCTCCGTCATGGTCGCCGCACCAATCTCGTTCCTTTTGACCAACGACTTCGAGGACGTCGAGATCGAGAATATTCATGTAAGCCTAGAAGCGAGCGAGAGCCCCTTGACCGCTCGTCTTCTCCGCGCGTGGCTCGATTCCGACGAAATCGCCCCGGGCGGTACGGTCAAGCTCAAGATCCTCCTCGGAACCTATCGCGGGGACGAGATTCTCGAGACCGTCGACGTCACGATACCGTCCCATATGAGCTCGGGTCGACTTCAGCTCATGGTCGCCGATGCGCGAACGCTTTCCGCGGTCGATCGGAGCGAAGCTCGGCAGTCATTCGTGCCGAAGGATATGAGCCAGCTCATACGCGCGATCATCTCGCTTCGAAAGAACAACCGTCTCTACATCCGGCTCAGCCGCCGCGTCGCGAACGGCGCGATCGTGGCCGGCGAATATCTGACGTCGCTGCCTCCAAGTGTCCTCAACGTTCTCCAAGCGGACGGCTCGTCTTCGAGCAACTTCACCCCACTCCAGAGTTCCACGTTCTGGGAACATGAAGTCGTCACCGAATACAGCGTATCGGGCTCGCAAACGCTCTACTTGAAAGTGAACAAACGCTGACGACCTTCCAGAACACCGTTCGAAAGGAATTTAAACTTGCTCAACCATCCTGCTGGTCGTCTCCTGCTCGTCGCTGCTACTTTGTCCGCCGGGCTATCCGCACTCGCTGCCGTACCGACATTCTGGCGGGTAGAGAGCCAAGCGGACTTTCTCTCCGGCGATACCGATGGAGTCTCCATCAGCTCCGAGGGCACGGTGAGCCTCGCGCCCGCGGCCCAGGTTCTCGGTGAAGCCACCGACCCGCAGCTCTGGTCCCTCGCCACCGGCGGCGACGGGGTCGTTTACGCGGGTAGTGGCAATGACGGCCGGATTTTCAAAGTCGACGCCTCCGGCACCATGAACGTCTTTGCCGACACGAACGAGCTCCAAGTACATGCGCTCGTGGTCGACCGTCGTGGAAACCTCTATGCAGGCACGTCGCCACGAGGCGTCGTTTATCGCATCGACCCGAGCGGCGCCAAGGAGGTTTTCTTCGACCCCGAGGACCGCTATATCTGGGCGATTGCTCTCGATTCGTTGAACAACCTTCTCGTCGCCACCGGCGACAAAGCTCAGATCCATCGGGTGAACAGTTCCGGGGAGAGCGAGGTGCTCTTCACGAGCGAGGAGACCCATATCGTTTCCCTCGCGCTCGATGCCTCCGACAACATCTATGCAGGGACCGCGTCGAACGGTCTCGTTCTCAAGGTCGACGCCTCGGGCGATGTGAGCGTCCTCTTCGACACCCCATACGAAGAAGCGCGCGCCCTCGTGACGGATACGCGCGGCCATGTCTTCGTCGCTACCGTCAATGGCAGCTCACGTGCGGCGAGCAAGCCGTCGTTGCCGTCGAGCACGCCCTCTACGACAACGAGCATCACTTCAAGTGTGACAGCCTCGGTGACCGTGACTACGTCGACCATGCCCGCCATTGCGAGCACCTCGGGCACTACAAATGTTCTTTCGAGCGGTTCCGCGAAGGGAGGTCTTTACCGGATCGACGCTGACGGTGCTGCCGAAGAGTTGTGGAGATTTATCGAGGACACCCCTCTATCCCTCTTGCTCTCGACCGACGACCGTCTGATGGTGGGGACGGGTAACGCGGGACGCGTTTTCCTCGTGAATCAAAACCAGACGAGCGTCCTTCTTTTGAGCGTCGAGGCGGACCAAGTCACCGCGATGCAGGCGGGGGTGGGTGGAGCGGTTCTTCTCGCGACAGCCAATTCGGCCAAAGTCTATCGCCTCAACCGCGGGCGCCGCACCGAGGGCACCTATCAGTCGCCGACTAAGGATACCGACACCGTTTCGTTCTGGGGGCGCATCCGCTGGGAGGCGCGCGTCCCTTCCGGGACTTCGGTCGCGATTCAAACCCGTTCGGGAAACTCCGCCGAGCCCGACAACACGTGGAGTGATTGGTCTGCACGCTATACCGAAGCCGCGGGGACTCAAATTTCAAGCCCGCGCGCCAGGTTTTTTCAATGGAGGGCGACGCTGAACTCCACGGGCGAAACGAGTCCCGAGATTCTCGACGTTACGGCTATCTATCTTCAACAGAATCTCGCACCCGAGGTGACCGGAATAACGATTCATCCTCCCGGCCGGGTCTTCCAAAAGCCGATTGTGACAACCGGACAGATCGACGTCCTGGGGATGATTGAGACGCTCGCGGAAGACGCGCTGGGTGGAAACGGCGTTTCTGGCGCGAACGGCGCCGCGACGCCACCGTTGAACCTGACCGCGATGAGCCGTCCCGTCTATCGCAAAGGGATCCAAACCGTGACCTGGACCGCCACCGATCCAAACAAGGACGATTTGAGCTTCGACGTCCATTACCGCGCCGAAGGCGAGAACCTCTGGCGTGTTCTCCGCGAAGGGCTCACGAGTCCGGTCATCGCTTGGGATACGGTGGCGATGCCCGACGGCCGCTACACGCTGAAGGTCATAGCTAGCGACCTGCCGGGAAATCCCGCCAATCTCGCACGCACCCGTGAGAGGACGAGCCGGAGTCTCGAGGTCGACAACACCCCGCCTCTCGTCGAAGCTCTCACGGTAACGTCCTCTTCCGGCGGTCACCAGGTTCGTTTCGTCGCGCGGGACGAGATAAGCCCCATCCGGCGCGCTGAATACACCGTCAACTCGGGACCTTGGAAGGTCGTCTTCCCCATCGACGGGATTGCGGACTCCACCGAAGAGAGCTTCGACTTCGCGCTCGATGGCTATGTGGATGGCGGTGTCTACACGCTCGTCGTCAAGCTGACGGATGGGCTCGGAAACGTCGGAACGGCTCGAGAAGAGCTACGCTAGCGTCGGAACTACCGTACAGCAAAGGTTCGCGGCGCTGAGCCGGCGCCCGTTCGGGATCGTCGACAAGAGGCGTTCTCCCGGGCGAACCTCCGTCGTCGTGAAAAAATAGAGGAAGTTCACCGATATGGTCTCGTCGCCGAGGCGCGCGGGCTCAAATCCCGAGCTGCGCACCGCTTCTAGCGTGCGCGTCAGCATTTCTTCGTCGCCGCTGCGATAGATGACATCGAGCGCTTGGACCATGCCATTGCGGTCGATGGAGGCCATCGTCAAGAGCGTACCTTCTTTTCCGAACTCCACATCCGCGAAAGCCAAATGGCCGACGGAGCTCTCCCGGAATCGCGGCGATTTCATCACTTCGTGCAGGAGCACGGGCTCAGGCAGAGTCGATTCCAGGATCGCCGTCGTGAGGCTGCGCGCGGCCTGCTCTCCGTATTGCTGATCGAGGAGGACGACGAGCCCAATGAGAAACGTGGTAGCGAGCGTCCCAAGTCCTAGCGCCGATACGAATCCGGAAGGCTGTTTCGCCCGCATGATCTCGCCGCGCAGCACAGGAACCATACCGCGCTCTTCGGCATCGATTTGGTCGCGAATCTTGCAAGCCAGGGCTTGAGGCGCTCTCATCGTTACGAGATGACGTACGGCGTTGGCCGCGCTCGACAGCGCGTCGTACTCGAAGACGCAACGCTCGCAGTCCCTGAGATGCCCGTCTACGCGCGCCGAGGCGGTAGCCGACAGCTCGCCATCGTGATGGGCGGAAAGCACGGAGGTTCGTAGATGCAACATATTACACTTCCTCTGTTAGTCCGAACAGCCCGGGATCGAGTTTGTCTCGGAGCGACTTGCGCGCCCGTGCGAGACGAGACTTGACCGTACCGAGCGGTAGATCGAGCGTGGCCGCGATCTCCTGGTAGGACAAACCCTCGATTTCTTTGAGCAGCAATATGGTTCGGTGGCTGAATGGCAGCCGTTCAATGGCGCGCATCAAAAGCTGACTTTCCTCTTTCCGCTCCAATGCCTTGTCAGGAGCCATCGCAAGCCCGTCCTCGGGCGCTGTGAGATCACAAGCCGGGTTGGCCTCAGCATCATCTAGGCTCATCGCGGTCATCTCGCCAAAACGACGCTGCCACCATCTCTGGCGGTTTTTTGCTTGATTAATGACGATGCGGTAAATCCAGGTGCGGAGAGAAGCGTCTCGGCGGAAGCTTCCGAGCTTCCGGTAGACCTGGAGAAAGACCTCCTGAGTCATGTCGGTCGACTCGTCGTGGCTCCCGAGCAAGCGGTAGGACAAGTTGAAGACCATGTCCTGATACCGCTGGACGAGCAGATCGAAGGCGATGTCATCACCCGCAAGGCAGCGCTCGATGAGCGCCGCCTCATCGCCCGACCAACCCTGGGCCGCCGGCGCTTCGTGGTCGAGACCGAGGAGCTCCTCTACGGACAGTGTCGCCGAGGTGTCAATGTTCATCAGTCGTACCAAGGGCCGGCGTATCATGAGAAATCCTGATATGTATCGTAGCACAGCCTTTCGGCCTGGCCCTGATACTCTCTTGGATACAGGCGTTCCCCTTTCTGTTCCCTGTTCGTTGACCCTTCCACCCAAGATTTGCTAACCTTCTGCAGGGAATATATTTACAGTGACGATTCTGCACCGAGATAGCCGTCATGCGTAGATGGTTCCTGGTCCTTCTTGCGGTGAGCGTCCTCGTGGGAGCCGTTTCTGTCGGCTACCGCGTGCTCGGCCGCGACTATCGTTATTTCCAACTCGTAAAGCTTGGCGACGAGCTTCTCGTAGAAAACCTCCCTTTCCAGGCGAGCCGAACCTATGGCTCCGCTATTGCGCTCAAACCGGAGGCGGCGATCGCCTACATCAAGCGGGCCGAGGCGGAGCAGCGCCAAGGCAACTGGTCGCCTGCCATCGGCGATCTGGAGCGCGCGGCACAGCTATCCTCGGACGTCCTTCTTGTCTCGTTGCGACTCGCGGAGCTCTACTACGAGGACGAAAGTTTCGATGAGGCAGCTGCGCAATACGAGAGAGCTCTCGAGCTAGACCCGTCCGACGCGAACGTGCTTTACAAGCTTGCGCTCGTGCGGTTTAGGGGCGGACGCGAAGCGGAATCACTCGACGCTTTGAACCGCGCCGCGGCTCTCCGTGACGGCTTTTGGGAAGCGTACTTTCTGAGAGGGGCCGTCTTCCGCGCGCTCGGCGGCCTCGACGAGGCCGAAGCCGACTTTCTACGAGCACTAACGCTCCGGCCCGAGGCCAAACGGGCACGCACAGCCCTGATCGACCTCTACATCGAGACCCGTCACGCCGACAAGGCCATGGCGTTGGTAAGAGACGAGATCGACGCCAATCCGGAAGCTCCCGAGCTATATCTGCGCCTCGCCGACGTCCACGCGATCGCGGGCCGCAACGCGGAGGCCATCGAAGCCGTCGGGCTCGCTTTGGAGCAAAATCCGAACCTTCCTGTCGCTTACTTACGGCTCGGCGAGCTCTGGCTCGAGCAGGCAACGATCGGCGCGGATCCCGTCGCGACGGACAAGGCGGTGGCAGCACTCGAGTCGGTGGTCAAAATGGACCCGTCAAATGGCCATGCCGCGCTGGCACTCGGCAAGGCTTATCTGGCAATGAACGACGAAGCCCGCGGCTTTGCCGAGCTACAGCGCGCCACGCAGGCAACTCCAATTTCAGCGGAAGCCCATCGTCTGCTCGGCGACTTGTACCGGACACGCAAGAAACATGCGGAGGCGGTGACCGCGTATCACGTATATCTGAAGTTGCGCGGCGATACGCCGGCGGTGCTCGAGCGGCTCGGAGATACTTATGTCGAGCTCGACAACCCGAGTATGGCCGCCGAAACCTATTTGAAGCTCGCCTCCATCGAGCCCCGTCGTGTCACACCGCTCGTGAAAGCCGCGCGTTCGCAATTGGAGTCCGGGGATCCCGCCGCCGCGGCCAGAACCTGTCGCCGCGGGCTCGCAACCAATCCCGAAAACCAAGCGCTCCTGCGATTGCTATCTGAAGCCACTCGGCGGGTATCTTCATGAGCGAGCTTCTCGCGGTCTTCGCGCGCGCACCGGAGCTTGGCCGGGTCAAGACTCGGCTCTGCCCCCCGCTCACCAACGAGCAAGCTCTCGAGCTCCATACGGCGCTCGTCGCCGACAGCCTCGATCATTTTGGGCGCGTCGAACGTCCTGAGCTCGAGCACGGGTTGTTTTTGAGCCAGCCGCTACTCGACCCGCAGGATTTGACGGTTCCGGAAGCTTGGACCGTATCCATCCAGGTCGATGGTGACCTCGGCCGGCGGCTGGCCAGTCTTTTCTACTCCGCGTTTCAGCGTGATGTCGCGCGACTCGTTGTTCTTGGAAGCGACAGCCCCACGCTCCCGCTCGAAGTCATCCACAAAGCTTTCGACGAGTTGGGACGCCGGAAGGTCGTCGTGGGTCCCGCGGAGGATGGTGGGTTTTACCTTCTCGGCGCAAGTGCTTGGATCCCCGAACTGTTCCAGAATATACAATGGGGTACAGCCGAAGTGCTCTCCCAAACGACCGCGGTTCTTGCAAGGCATAAGCTCGACTTCACGACGCTGATCCCTTGGTATGACGTCGATCGAGGCAAGGACCTGGATAAGCTCCGTCAGGAGATCGACTATTTGAAGCGAGCGGCACCGGACCTAGTGCCCGTGCGTGTGGCGGCAGTACTACCGAGCTCAGAAGCCCCCGAGTACACGTTCGACCGAGACTTCTAATCCCTCACAAAACACTCTAGACCGGGTGAGAGAGTAGAGGCGGAGATAAAGCCAGCCATCTTCTATCCCCTTATCCCCTCCTATCCCCACATCCCCTTGCTTTTAAACCACCTCACACAACGCGTGGCGTGATTTCTCGAGGCGCAAAGGTCCTCGAGCCGCGAGCTGTTCGTTGATGGATGGAAGCGCTTCGTCGACGATTGCGTTCAACGCTGCGATGGCTTTATCCGCTTCGGTGGTCAGCTCGGCGAGGCGATGGCGCTGGATGGCTGTGGGAGCGTGTAGCGTCCCTTGCCGCACGGCGTCCCCGCTCAGCTCGCCGAATAGGCGTGAGACGCGCCCCAGAAGATTCGGGTTGCGAAAGCTCGCTCCCTCGCCGCCAATGGGTTTTCGCGCCTCGGCGAGGTCGGACTCGACATGATTCAGCGCCTCTCGCACGGCCACGTATTCCGGCTCCTCAAAAAGTGCCTCTAGTTTTGTGATCGTGTCTGACAGTTTCTGCGCGCGTACCACCTCACCGCCGAGACGCTCCCGGAGCGCGTTGCCCTCATTTTGAAACTCGAATCTCTCGACGAGCTCGCCCACGTCAATATCGCCATCGAGTCGCGGATCGAGTACGACCGTAAAGCTCGCTCGTTGCCCGCCCGTCGCGGTGGCGAGCTCCGCGGTATAACGTCCCGTCGGCACGAGCACCCCCTGGCCGCGAGGCACGTCTTTCGGCGCGTCGGTTCGCAAATCCCACGCGACACGGTGGAATCCCTCGGCCCCTGCGCCCTCGAGCACCCGCATGGTCACGCCGTCGTTATCCTTAACGACGATTTCGACGGGACCGTCGACCGCGGCCGGCAAGTAATAACTCAAGAGCGCACCAAATTCGGGGTTCTGTCCGATGAACTGCCCTTGGGCTCCATAGCTTTCGTGCTTCCAAGGAAGGAAGAGCGTCACGCCACGAGGCGCGAACATTTCGGGCGAGGTGGTTTGAACGTCGTGCTGCTCGAGGGGCGTGAGGTCATCCAGGATGTAGATGGAGCGGCCATGGGTGCCGACGACTAGGTCATTGTCACGGGGATGAATCACGAGATCGTCGACCGGCACCGTCGGAAAGCCGCCTTCCATTCGCGCCCAGCTAGCACCCGCATCCATCGTCACGAACAACCCGGTCTCCGTTCCGGCAAACATGAGGTCAGGGTTCTGGGGGTGCTCGACGACGACGTTCACCCAGCCGGCTTGCTGTGGGAAGGCGGTATCCAGGCGACGCCAACCCCGGCCGAAATCGTCCGTCACGAAGATATGTGGCTCGAAATCTCCGAGGTGATGGCGGTCGAAGCTCACATAGGCGCGGCCTGGCGAGCTCGCGGAAGCCACGACGCGGCTCACCTTGGCGCGCATAGGGTCGAAGTCTCTGATGTTGCCTTCCAGGCTTTCCCAGCTGTCACCTCCATCGCGCGTGAGTTGGATTCTGCCGTCATCCGTTCCGACGTAGAGGGTGCCCGCGGATATGGGTGACTCCGATATGGTCGTGATCGTGCCCCACGCTCCGACACCATCGTGGCGCGAGAGCATTCCCTCGTCGGGAAGCACGCCCATGATGGCAAGCTCGCCACGGTCCTCGTTGCGCGTAAGGTCTTTGGTCGCGCGCCAGCTATCGCCTCGATCGTCCGAGATGAACAACCGGTTGCCGCCCAGGTAAATCGTTTCGGCGGCATGCGGCGAGATCAAAATCGGCGATGTCCAATGGAAGCGATAGTAAGAGCCGGCTTCTTCGGGATAGGGCTTGATGGTCTTCCTGTCCCCGCTCCTGCGATCGAGCCGCACGATGTTGCCGCCTTGCGACTCCGTGTAAACGATTGAGGAGTCCGTCGGATCCGCCTGCTGGTACATCCCGTCGCCGAAATTGGTTTGCCGCCAGTCGCCGTTCAGGATGCCGATCTGGTTCCGCGTGGCGCTCGGCCCCATCCACGAATGAGTGTCCTGCGCCCCCGCGTAGATATTGTAGGGCTCGTCCATGTCCACCCCGATCCCATAGAACTGACCGAGCGGCATGTTGTTCACTTTTCGCCAGTGAACGGCGCGGTCCCAAGACAGATAGAGCCCGCCGTCGCCACCGAGGACGAGATGTTTCGGGTTCTCCGGATCAATCCAGAGCGTATGGTGATCGCCATGGACGCCGACGTCATAGCTCGGGGTCATATCTCGGTTGGTCGTAAAGCTCGCGCCGCCGTCACCGGACATGTGGAATGACGAGCCGAGCACGTAGACGCGGTCCGGGTCGGTCGGGTCGATAAAGATCTTGCTGTAATACATCGGCCGCGGATTGAGCTCGTTGACTTTCTCCCAATGCGCTCCGCGATTCGTCGTGCGGTAGAGGCCCGCCTCCGTCGCGTGCTCGATGAGAGCGTACAAAATTCTAGAATCGCCGCGATAAATGGCGACGCCGATGCGCCCGAGATCGCCTTCGGGCAGACCATCCTCGAGACGCCTCCAGTGATCCCCACCGTCGGTCGTCTTGTACAGCCCGCTTCCCGGGCCGCCACCATTGAACCCCCACGGCTTCCGGCGCCGTTGATATGCCGCCGCGTAGAGCACGGCGGGGTTTTGCGGGTCCATCGCGAGCGTCGTCACTCCCGTATCGTTGTCGATGAAGAGAACCTTTTCCCACCTATGACCGCCGTCGAGCGTGCGGAAAACACCGCGCTCTTCGCTGCTGTGCCACAGAGCTCCGCTAGCAGCGACGTAGACACGCTCGGGCTGGCCCGGGTGGACCACGATCTTGCCGATGTGCTCGGTGCCTTCGAGGCCGACATGCTCGAAGCTCTCGCCTCCGTCGACCGATTTGTAGACACCATTGCCGAAGCTCGAGCTTTGACGGTTGTTCGGCTCGCCCGTGCCGACCCAGACCGCATCTGGGTCGGAGCGCGAGAGCGCGACATCACCAATCGAGGAGGTATTGTGGCCGTCGAAGAGCGACTTCCACGTCGTCCCCATGTTGGTGCTCTTCCACACACCGCCGGAAGCTGTCCCGATATAAATGATGGAGGGCTCATCTTCGACGACCGCCACAGTGTCGATGCGACCACCCATCACTGCCGGTCCGATCGAGCGAAACTTCAACGTGGTCGTGCTGTCATTCGTGTACGCCGTCGTACCGCACAGGCTCAACAAGATCGCGAGCACGTATCGATGAGTCATGTGGCCGTTCCTTCCGTCAAAGGGTGAGATGTTCGCTTTGCGACGAAACGATGTCAAGTCAAATCGGCGCTCCGTCGCCCCAGACAAATCCGGCGAAAAGCCTTTTGACCACGTAGATGTTTTGACGTATTTTCCGCTCGCAGCCAACAGGTGGTCTCGTTTTGGCCACGGCTGTGTTTTGGTGCCGCCGTTGAGTGGCGGGGGCGGCGAGCGGGGGGCGGAGCCGTGCGCTAGGATCCTTCTTTGTGTTGGGAATCGCTGTTCCGGCCGCTCCAATTGTTTTGCCATGGCCGAGCTCAGGCCTCGCGTCGTACACCCAAGCGTTTGAGTTTTCGGTAGAGCCCTTGGCGCGACAAGTTTAGCGCCCGCGCGCTGCGTGTGCGGTTTCCCCCATGCGCGGCCAACGAGTCCGCCAGAAATCGTCGCTCGAATGCCAGCGCTGCCGCACCGAGAGCGCGGTCCCCGGCGTTCGCCTCAGAGTTCGGAAGCGACAGATGCTCCACGCTAATCGCCTCTGCCTCCTGAGCCCGCACGAGGGCTTGCACAACCTCGTTCTCGAGCTCGCGCACGTTGCCAGGCCAACCATATTGGCCCAGGAGTTGCTCTGCCTCGCGAGTGAACGCGCGCGGCCTGACTCCGAGCAAACGGCTTTGTGTCCGAATGCAATGCGCGGCGAGCGGAAGAATGTCCGCGGGCCGATCGCGCAACGCAGGGAGCTCGACATGAACGACTTTCAAACGAAAGAAGAGGTCTCGTCGAAATCGCCCAGCGCCCACCTCTTCGGAGAGATTCTTGTGGCTCGCTGAGATTAAGCGAAAATTCGAGCGACGCAGGGAAGCCTCGCAGCCACCGATATTCCTTCTCTTGAAGCGCCCGCAAGAGCGCGGTCTGCGCTCGCGGCGGAAGGTCCGCCACTTCGTCGAGAATTAACGTTCCACCATCCGCATGTGCGACGAGGCCGTCTCTGGACTGTTCGGCGCCCGTAAACGCGCCACGCGCGTGCCCGAACAGCTCCGCTTCTACGAGTCTATCTGGAAGGGACGCGCAGTTCATGGCGACGAAATACCGCCGGGCCCGCGAGCTCCTCTCGTGCACCCAACGCGCGACGACCTCTTTGCCCGTACCGCTCTCTCCTCCGATGTGTATCGGCAAGCCGTCAAAAGCAGCAAACGATTCCAGCTCGCGCAGCGCTGCAGGCATGAGCCCACTCACGACAATCAACTTCGTCATCTGGAACGCTTCCCCTTTGAAGCACTAGACCCCTACCCATTGTTATAGGACGACCTCTACGGGAAGAACCTCCCTAGAGGTCGAGAATTTTCTTCGGCGACTCTAGCAGGAAGTCCGGAGATGCTTTTAGAAGCTCGTCCCTCTCGAAGGGACCCCATAAAACGCCGGCCGTCTTGACCCCAGCTCCCCGGCCCGACGCGATGTCGTGCGGCGAATCACCGATGAAGATCGACCGTGAAGCGCTCGCGCTGAGGCGCTCGAGGGCGGTTTCGACGGGCTCTGAATGCGGTTTGGGGTGCTCCACCTCGTCGGCCGTCACGACCACGTCGAAGAATTCGAAAAGCCCTAGAAGCTTCAACCCGCGCTCGGCTCCCGCGCGGAGCTTGCTGGTAACCACCCCGAGCTTCGCCCGGCGACGAAGGCCGCGCAAGACCTCTTCGACATCCGGATAGACTCTGACACTCGAGTCGTGATGTTCGTTGTGAAATTCCCGGTAGGTCACCACCATCGTTTCGATGAGATCGGCATCCGACGTTACCGCGCGAAACTGCTCCCGGAGCGGAGTGCCGAGCCCGTCGCGCCACACGGAGGTAGGAGGTTGCTCGCTAAGATGCGTCGCGGCCGCGTGTCGATAACAGCGCAAAATAAGCTCGATCGAATCGATGAGCGTCCCGTCGAGATCGAAAAGGAACGTATCGAGGCATTCTGGATCGGAGTTGCCGCTCAAGAACGGAGCTCCGCCGCACAATTGGCGCGCAGCCGAGCTACGATTTTGTCGCGAGCTTTCGCGACGTCTTTATCCGTCAGCGTTCGATCGGGGGCTTGATAGGACACGGAGATCGCAAGCGATTTCCGTCCTTCAGGAACTTGCGAGCCGGCATATTCGTCAAAGACCTGAGCGCTTGCGACGAGCGGGTGACCTTCGATTTCGGCCAGCACCGATGCCGCGGGCTCGGCGCGGTCGACTACGATCGCGAGGTCTTCCACAACCGCTGGATATTTGGAGATCGCCTTCATCGTCGCTACCGGCGGCACATGGTCGAGGAGGTCCGCGATCCTGATTTCGAACAGATAGACGTCTTTTTCGATGCCGAACTCCTTGACGGTCCGCGGATGGACCTGGCCGATCACGCCAACGCATTTATCGGAAACGTCGATCCGGGCGGTGCGCCCGGACAGCAGCCCATATTCCTCGTGCGCGACAAAGCTCGCCTCAACACTCAGCCGCTCGAGAAGCCGCGCAGCGTACGCTTTCGCGTCGTAGAAGTCGATATTCTCGTCCGTGGGATTGCCGAATCGGTCGAGGCGGCTTCCGGTCACGACGCCAACAATATGTTCCTCCTCGTTGGGAAGCGCGCCCGATGTCGGCATGTAAACACGGGCGGTTTCAAAGAGCGCGATGCACTCTTTCGTTAGGCGCAAATTACGTGCGAGCGTTTCGAGCAGCGAGGCGCGGAGGGACGTGCGCATCCTTTCTTGACCGACATTCAACGGGTTGACGACCGTGAGCGGAGCCGCCTTCTCGAGCACTTCCGCCTCGACCACGCGCCCGAGGACCTCGAGACTCGTGAGCGGATAGGTGATGACTTCCTGCATCCCGGCGCCTACTAGAATGTCGCGCGCGCGCTCACGGAGCTCGCGTATAGGTTGCGGGACCCCAGGCGGGACCCGGCCCGCGAGCGGCGCCGCCGGGATCGTCTCGTATCCGACCATGCGGGCCACTTCCTCGACGATATCGTCCGGCCCCAAGACGTCTCTTCGCCAGTAAGGCACGCCGATCTCGAATCGGTCCGTTTTGGATTCCACCGTAAAGCCCAGCGCCTCGAGTGATTTGACGACCTTCTCCTCCGAAGGGTCGACCCCGAGTACCTGAGCTATGCGCTTGCGCGCGAGCGAGACATGCACAGGCGCGGAGATAACGGGATAGGCATCTACGAGACCTTCGCCTGCCTTGCCGCCCGCGAGCTCGACGAGAAACTTTGTCACCCGCCGCGACGCCATGGGTGCGAGCTCCGGTGCTATGCCCCACGCAAAGCGACGAGAAGCTTCACTCGGAAGCTTCAAAGCCATTGCCGTGCGCCGAATGTTCACGGGGTTGAAGTTCGCCACCTCGAGAAGGATCGTTTTGGTCTTGTCTGTGACTTCGGTAGCCAGGCCGCCCATGACGCCGGCTACCGCGATAGGGCCGGTCGGATCCGTGATCAGGAGCTGCTCCGAGGTGAAGACACGCTCCTTGCCGTCGAGCGTCGTGAGCTTCTCGCCATCTTCCGCGCGGCGCACGATGATGTGATGCTCGGCCACGGTGTTATAGTCGAAGGCGTGAATGGGCTGGCCGAGCTCGAGCATCACGTAGTTGGTAATGTCGACCACGTTATTGATGGGGCGCATCCCGGCACCGAGAAGCACCTCCTGCATCCACGCCGGTGACGGTCCTATCCTGATATCTTCGATGATCGCCAGCGTGAAGCGGCTGCACAAATCGGGGTCGTTGATCTCGACGCGTGCGCGCCCTACGACCGGCTCCCCCGCCGCCTCGAGCTCGAAATCCGGCTCGCGTAGGGTTTCTCCAGTGAGCGCGGCCACGTCCCGCGCCACGCCCACGACGGAGAGCCCGTCGGCACGGTTCGGCTTCATATCGATATCGAGCACGGTGTCGCCGAGCACTTCCGCGAGGGGTTTACCGCGCTCCGCGATCGCGCTGGTGATGACGAGGATGCCTTCATGCTCGTCGGAAAGGCCGAGCTCGCGCTCCGAACAGACCATCCCCCGCGACACGACGCCTCGAATCTTGGCTTTCTTAAGCTTTTTCTTCTCGCCCGTGCGGGCGTCGATGAGTCGCGCGCCGAGCTTCGCATAAGCGATGTTCTGCCCTTTCGCGACGTTTCCCGCGCCGCAGACGACTTCGAAGTTCTCGTCACCGCCTATATCCACGGTCACGAGGGTGAGACGGTCGGCGTCGGGGTGTTTTTGAACTTCGACGACGTGTCCGATGACCACATCTTCCCAATCGTCTCCGGTACGCTCGATGCTCGTTACTTCGAGGCCTGCCATCGTCAGACGTTGGGCCATTTCTTTCACGGGAAGCACCACCGTGACGTATTCACTCAACCATTTGATGGGTACGCGCATGAGCTCAGAATTGCCTCAGGAAACGAAGGTCATTCTCGTAGAAGTGGCGAATGTCATCGACACCGTAGCGCAGCATGGCGATGCGCTCAACGCCAAGCCCAGCCGCAAAGCCGGTAAAGATGTCGGGGTCGTAGCCCATGTTCGCGAGAATCTCTCGATGGACCATGCCCGCGCCGAGAATCTCGATCCAACCCTCTTTCTTGCAGGTGCGACAACCTTGGCCGTCGCAAAGAAAGCAGTCGATCGCCATGTCTACGCCAGGCTCGACGAAGCGAAAGAAGTCGCAGCGGAAACGGACCTTGCGATCGCGGCCGAAGAGGTGCTTGGCGAGCTCGAAGAGCGTGCCCTTGAGATGCGCGAGCGTCAGGCCCTTGTCCACGGCAAGCACTTCGGTTTGGGTGATCATCCACTCGTGGCTCGGATCCGTCGCTTCGTTCCGGTAGGTTCGCCCCGGACAAATGATTCGGATCGGGGGGTCGTTATTCTCCATGAAGCGGATCTGGTTCGGAGACGTGTGCGTGCGCAGAAGAAGCTTCGAATCCGTGTCACCGCTCCCGTCGATGTAGAACGTATCCATCAGCTCCCGCGCCGGGTGATCCGCCGGAATACGGAGGGCTTCAAAGTTGTAGTAGTCGAGCTCAACCTCGGGCCCTTCGATGACCGAAAAGCCTTGCGCGACAAAAGCGTCCACGATGTCGCGCTGGGTCTGCGTCACGGGATGAAGCCGCCCTTCGGGAAGCGGCCGGGCCGGAAGTGTCACGTCGATGCGCCCGGCGGTCTCGGTCTCCTCGATGCGCGCGCGTCCGAGCGTCTCCCGCTTCTCCGTGAGCGCTTGGTCGAGCTCCGTCTTTAGCAGGTTGGCCGCACCTCCGGCTTCTTTTCGTTCTTCCGGCCCAAGCTCTCCGAGCGAGCGCAGCACCGACATCAGCGGGCTCTTTCTTCCCATGACGGCCACACGCCACGTCTCGAGCTCGGCATCGTTTCTCACCTCGGTGAGGCCGGCCCGAGCCTTGGCTCGAATCTCTTCAATTGTTAAAACGCTCATCGTCTCCCTGTTCCTGACGCAGCAAACCTGTTAGTGTAACGCGAAATTCGGCCCACTTGCATTTGCAGACTTCAACCGCATACGAGCTCGGTTGGAGAACGAGGAATCAGAATGAAAAGGGCGCTGATTTGCACCAACATACTGGTCTTTTTGTGTTTTTTTGCGACCTTGGCCCGAGCGCAAACCAAAGTTTACATCTCGGTCGATATGGAAGGGGTGACCGGCGCGGTCAGCGGGGCGCAGCTCGGCCCCTCGGGGTTCGAATATCAGAGGTTTCGCGAGTTCATGACCGAAGAAGTGCTCGCCGCAATCCGAGGTGCTCGGGCCGCTGGCGCCACCGAGTTTCTCGTGAGCGACTCGCACGGGAACGGTCAGAACTTGCTCATCGAGCGCTTTGAGAAGGACGTGCAAATCGTGAGGTCCTGGCCGCGGCGTCTAGGCATGATGGGGGGTCTCGACGAGACCTTCGACGCGGCGATCTTCATTGGCTATCACACTTCGACCGCCAACTCGAAAGGCGTGCGCGCCCACACGTTCTCGAGCGCGACGTTGACCGACGTCCGCTTGAATGGGACATCCGTCTCGGAAGCGGGCTTCAATGCGGCGATCGCCGGTCATTTCGGTGTTCCGATTGCGATGGTCTCGGGCGACGACGCGATCGTCGAAGAGACCCAGGCTTATGTCGGTGATGTCGAAGGTGCGGTCGTCAAGTGGGCGACGAGCTTTCACTCGGCCCGTACCCTCACGCCAGCGGCGGGCTACGAGGTTATCGAGGCGGCCGCGCGCCGTGCGATCGAGCGCGTCGGCGAGCTCGAGCCCTTTCGCCTGGCCGGAGACATCGAGCTCGAGATGAGCTTCAAGAACTACCGGCAGGCCGAGATTCTTTCCTATCTCTCAACTGTAAAGCGTATCGATTCTCACAGCATCCGCTATGTCGCGAAGGATATGGTTGAAGCTTCGATGTTCGTCCAGTTCGTCAACAACTATCAGCCCGGGCTCTCGCCGTAGCAATGGTTTTCGGCTATTCGGGACAGCCCTGCCCAAGAAACTCGGGATCCGGGAAGGCTCTCGGTTCGGCCACCGCGGGGCGCCTAAGGGTTTCGCGGCGACGCTCGGGCCCCTCCCGCCCGGAGGAAGGCTTGCACCATCGAGACCGGGAGGATGCGACAACATCCTGCTTCTGTTTGCGGCGGACCAGTGAAGTCTCGACGAAGCTTTGCCTGATATGCTTTCTCGGATGGCGCCCGAAACAACTTTGTGGATTTGCTGGCCAAAGAAGACTTCCGCCCTCGCGTCCGATATCACGGGTAATACCGTTCGAAGCGCGGGCCTCGCGGCCGGGGTCGTAGACATCAAGGTCTGCGCCATCGACGAGGTTTGGTCCGGGCAAAAATTCGTTGTGCGGCTCGAAGATCGGCCGGCGGCGCGAAAAAAGCGACCCGCTCTGGGTCAAAAGTGCATCAGAGCTTTCAACAACATAGCATTCACGAAGTGGGCCTCCCAGGGCTGAGCGAGAGTGGCCACGAGCTCGCCTTGGGCTCATGAGAGTCGTTTTTTTCAGGAATTCTGGTTTTCGTTCTAGCAGATTCACCGGGGGAACCTCACCGCCAACCCCGCTCCAAAGAGCCAGTCGGGCACGTCTGCGACCGCGCCGATGCCAGCGCGCACGTCGAGCTGGAGGTTGCGTCTCGCAAGGAACGTGAGCCCGGCGTGAACGAAATGGCTGCCCGTGCGCGTTTCGCTGAGGGCGAAAGCACCGAAGAGCTCCGCGAACCAGCCGGTCCGCTCGGTCACGGACCCACTCAACATCGCCGTGTACGAAAGATCGACGACGGTCTTTTTGTCGCCGGCCACTTGCAGCGTAATGAATTTCGGCCCAACGTTCCCGGTGAGACTGAGCCGTTCGGTCAGCGTGTTCGTGAACAGGAGAAGAAGCTTCGGGTTGACGTAGTCGTCGGTAAAGTCTGTATCGCCGACAGGAAGGCTAACATCGGCGAGCAGTGAGAGCGCGGGACGACCGGCTTCCTGTTCTGTCAAGGCCCACTTTACGCCCACACTCACATCGTTGAACCCGCCTGCTCATCTCGCCTTCCGTCAGAGTCTTGGTTCCTGAAGCCGTAGCCGGTGGCCGTCAGACGCGCTTCGAGCCCCCGGAGAACGCCGACGCGAAGCAGCAGGTCCGGCAACTCGTGCGTATTGGTCCGCCGATCGTCTGTCACCAAGCGCGAGAACTTGTAGCCCATCTCGACCTGTAGTGCACGTCGCGGCACCACTGTCGAACCGGCGCTCTCGCTGGGACGATCGGTCACGATGGGCGCAAGCTCTCGGGATGCCGGAGATTCGGATGATTGAGCGAGAAGGGGTACCGGAACCGTCAGCGACATCGCCAAAATCATAAGTCCGTCTCGATGGCGGGTCGTTCGCTCCCCTCGTCGAGATCGCCGTGAACTCCCGGTCGCCCGGCCCGGATCTTCACGTAGCGTCTCCATGCTAGAGAAAACATACTCGCGTTCAGCGTTAAGGGTGAGGAAGCCCCGGGCTTCGGCCTGGACACTTGGTACTCGCGCTGGGGCGGCTTCATCGAAGTCGACTATCGAGACCTTCCGGGAGGTCCGCGATCGGGTGGTTACTATTCGACGACCATTCGCCAATGTGCCGACCAGCGACTCCCCACCTTCGACTTCACGCAATTGGTATTCGAGCTCCATCAACACATTCCGTACTTCAACAAGAATCGAGTGATCGCATTCCGCCTCCGCGCGGAGATCACGTCCGAGGACGAAGGGAGCGCTATCCCCTTCTATCTGCAACCGAGGCTCGGCGGAAATGACGACCTGCGAGGCTTTCAGCGCTATCGCTTCTACGACAACCAGGCGATCATCGTTCCGGTCGAGCATCGTCGGTACGCGTCTTCCGTGCTCGACATGGCGATTGTCGCCGACGCCGGGAAAGTTGCCCCTCATATGAGGGACGTGGATTTCAGCGAGCTCGAATGGAGCGCCGGCATCGGCTTTCGCTTCAAAGTGCAGGACGCCTACATCACGCGCATCGACATTGCCGCCGGCCGCGAGGGCTTCCGCTGGATGTGGACCTTCAGCGACATTTTCAAGACCAAGTGGGGAATTTACTAATGCGGTCGCCGCCGAAGCTCGCCTCGCTGATTCTCGCGCTCTCCGTTTTCGCCGGACCGGCCGCTGCCCAAAAGTTCTACCTCGATGACCCGCTCGAGAAAGAACCGCCGCTCTGGCCCACGATCGAGCCGCAAACACGCGCGCTCAGTGACATCCTCGAGGTGTTCAACCACACTTTCGGAGAGCCCGGTGAGCGTCATCCTGAGGGAAGGGTCATCCCCGCGGGCGGCGTCAACACCATGGGCGGAAGTCATGGACGGCGCATGTTTGAGAACCGCCATGCGCGCCAACGCTTCAGCCCCGAGGGTTTGAAGCGCGGTCCAGGAGACGACCGGCCGACGACGACGGACGCAAAGTGGCGCGTCCTCACGGTCAAGCAATTCGGCTTACGGCCAGGCATCCTCATCGCCGACTCGACCGATCAGCTCTACCTTCTTCGATTCGACCCGACGAACTGGCTCGAGATGGCCTCGGGCGCCGAGATGGTCTCCTCGAAGATCCTTTGCGTTCTCGGCTATTTCGTACTAGAGAACTAGATCGTCTATGTCGAGCGAGAGCAGCTTGCGCTCGCGGATGGCGTCGAGAGCGTGACGAGCAGCGGCGGCACGCGACATCATCGAGGAGGACATCGACACCTTCCTTCTCGACGCGGCGCCGGACCCGGAGCGCGGCTACCGCGCTGTGGCCACCCGGATTCCCGGCTCGTGGGCAGGCCAATATAGCGATCCAGCGGCGGAAGCCTGGATCGTCGAAAGCCTCATCGAGAGGCGAAACCGAATTGGCGCCACAGATTTCGCCAAGGTGCTTCCTCTCGACCATTTCGAGATTAATAACAGCGAGGTTCATTTCGAAGATTTGGCCGTCAAGTATGGGTTCAGCAGCCCTCGCCCATACAACTTTCAGTGGAGCCGTTTCGACAATCAAGCTGAGACCCATCAACGCGTGGGCGTCCCCGCAATGGATGCCCAGATTCCGCCCACCTCGAACGCCGCCGAGAACAGAACCTATATCTCTGTTCGAATCACCGCCTGCGAGCAAGGTAAGTCTGTCCGCGTTTACTTTCGCAAAGAGAGTGAGAGCCCCACGATCGTCGGCGTCGATCGCGACTGGCCCGGGAAACTTCTAGCTGATACACGTTTCAACGTGGATACAGGGCTCACGCGCTCCCAGGAGCTCACCCCAATCCAGAAGGAGCTCTTCGACGGCTACGCAAGAACCTACAACGAAAGCACAAGGTTCGACTTGACCGCTGAAGACTATTTCGACGCTCTGATGATCTCGGAAAGAACAACCTACGACGCGGTCACGCACGTGCTCATGAGCTCGGCGCTTACCGACGAGGAGGGGAACTCTTTGGGGCACGCCATCGATCTCGTCGAGGGCGTCGAGCGCATCGCCGGAAAATATTACGGCCGCTCGGGGGACAGCAGTTCCGCCTCTACGTATTCCTGAAAAACGGCGCGCGAGAGACTCTAGAGAAATCGCAGGAGTTCTCGCTCAGGCACTTGAACACGGTGTACCACGTCGGCGATCCCTACAGCTTTCGTCAAGCGGAAAATGCCGAGCATTCAATTCTCTATTTCCGAAGACCACGAAAAGGCCGATATCGACGTCGATTACCGCTCGAGCAAGATGCCAGCGGCCATGTTCAACGGCCATCTCACCTCCGCGAACTCCGACGTGCGTACCGGCGACAATCACGAGCGTCACAACGGCCGTTGGGGCGGCTTCGTCGCTTGGTGGCGGGGTGTTTTTGGCAGCTTGGCCCATATCAAGGGAACACGGCCGGGCCCGGCATGTAATCCCGCGAGCTTCCCGAAATGCCGACCCGGCTCCCTCCCGATCGTCCGCGCGGAGCGGAAACTAACAAACTCGCGGACGCGGAGCAAGAATTTCTCACGGATTGGCTAGTACGCCGCAACGTCGACGAGGCCCTCCATTTCATGTCCGAGCACGCCCTCGCCTGCGTGGATACCGACGACGACGTCAACGACGAGATCCTGCGCGACGAACGCGCGGTCGCAGCCTTGAAGGATGCGATGGAACTGAGCGTGGACGAGACGGGCGAGCGGGATAACTTGACGGAAGCCATCGATGTCGTGCTTCCATGGCGTGAATCGGTCCGGGTCGTCGAGCACGCCTACGAAAACGATTTAGCCCAGTTGGAGCTGACGAACGAAGACGCCGCCGTTTATCTATGCGGCGAGGTACCCGACGCCGGAGCGCCCGATGACTACGGGACCTATTACGCATCGCTTTTCCGGTTCAAACGAGAAGGGAGAGCGTCTCTCGGCATTCTCTGGACGCGTGAGAACAGCCATTGGCGCATCGTAGCCTGGGAAGCCTTCGAACAGTAGGCTTCTTCTAAAACTAGCCAGGTAAACCTGAAAGCGTTCTAAATCCAAACCACATAGCTGACTCTCATCCCACAACCCCTCCTATCCCCACATCCCCTTGCCTTTAAACACACCGCTAAAAGCAAGGAGAGGTGGGGATAGGAGGGGTTGTGGGGATAAGAAAGAATTTGCTTCAGAACATGGTACAAAATCCTCGGTTCTGACGGGTTAGAGCCTAATCGAGCTCTTTCAAGCGGTCTTCGAACTCTTGGGCCATCCCTTCGTGGTGATGGGTCAAGGCCGCTTCAGCTCCTTGGCGAAGGGCCCAGCGGGCTTCCTTTTTCTTGTCGAGCCCGAGATAGGCGTCCGCGAGAGTGCGATAGGCGGCGCCCTCGTCTTCCGCCGCGCTCAGATAAGCGTTCAGCTCATCCACGGCTTCGGCGAGCTGACCGTCCTTGTAGAGCTCATTCGCGAGCATGTAGCGGGTCATGGCGTCGTCGGGAACTTTCGCCAACAGGTTTCTTAGAGAATCGATACGAGACATTAAACCTCCGAGATAAAATTCAACACGGTCGCGGCCACGTCTACTTCCACTTCCTTTGGGGTGCGACCGTACTTCTTGGCCACTCTGAAGCCGAGGTATCGTCCATCTTCGTCAAGGAGCCGCAGGCTGACATGCCACAATACGTGAGCACCAAGTTTGCCATCGAGGCTAATCGACGATGAACTGAACGGGAGGACGAAATGAAGCTGATACTGTCAATGGTAGTAGGGCTAGGCATCGGATATACACTGGACGACCTGCGTGACCAGGCCCTAGGAGATACACATCTTCTCCTCGAGCACATAACCGACGCACAAGCAGCCACAAGCAACCAGCTATTCGACATGCAGGAACAGCTCATCAACCAGCTATTCGACATGCAGGAACAGCTCATCAACCGCTATTCAACATACAGGAACAGCTCCTCAACCTAGAATACAAGATTGCAGTGAGGTGTAGCCAATAACTCCATGTTGTCTTTCATGTCTGCCTCCTAGGCGGTCATAGTATCTCTCGCCATTTGGCCCTCACAGGATTCGTAAATTATGTCCGCAACCGACGTTCTCGTCGTGTGGAGGGTTTAGGGGCGGCGTAGCACAGGTGCCCTCGGATCGGATTTTTTCGCTTTGCCGCTCACTTTGAGCGGCGCTTCCGGCCATACACCTTGAGGATCGCATCGTTGACGAGCGAGCTGAGGTCGCTGCCCTCCCGCCTGCCTGTCATGCTGCGTGCGTGCCGCTCCTGCTCTAGCGCGCTCCGTGCCGCCTCGGTGACGTAGTACGTCGCCTTAAATGGCTTCGCCGCCTTGCCGCTTTGGCGCCTTACCGCTGTACTGGCTTTCTTCTTTGCCGTCTTGCCTGCGGCTTCGCTCTGCCGGTATATCTCATCTATCGCGGTTCGCTTCGCCATTGGTCTACCTCCTGGCCTCCTGGCCGACTGCCCCTGTCACGATACGCGCACCGGTAATGGCGTAGCGATCCGGACCTTTGGGCGTCTCGCAGGCGGCGGACATCACCGCGATCAGCGCACTCGCGATACAAAGTCGAAGAACACTTCTCTTCATTTTTGGCTCCTATAACTGCGGAACGGACATTAAAGGTGCGCCTGTCGCTGTCAACTTGGAACGGTCTGCTAGAATGCAATCAAATGGAGACGTTTTACCTCACAACCGCCATCGACTACGTCAATAGCCGTCCTCATCTCGGAACGGCTTATGAAAAAGTGACCGCCGATATCATCGCGCGCTTCAAGCGTCTCGCGGGCTACGACACCCACTTCGTCATGGGCAATGACGAGCATTCGCTGAACGTCTTCAAAAAAGCGGCGGAGCTAGGCATCGAGCCTCTCGCTTATTGCGACCAGATGGAAAAGGAGTTCAAGGAGGTCTGGAAGCAGCTCGACGTCTCTTTCGACGATTTCATTCGCACCACCGAGCCGCGGCACAAGACCACCGTTCAGGCGCTCTTGCGACGCATCAAAGAAACGGGCGACGTGTTCGAGGGAAGCTACGAGGGCTGGTATTGCAATTCTTGCGAAGAGTTCAAGTTGGAAAAAGACCTCGTCAATGGCAATTGTCCGCTGCACCATTCGAAAGCGGACTGGCTCGAAGAGCTCAACCATTTTTTTAGACTCTCGAAATACCAGGAGCCGCTGCTCGAGCACTATCGAGACAACCCGGATTTTCTCGTTCCCGAAACTCGGCGCAATGAGGTCTTGAGAATGATCGAATCCGGACTCAGGGACCTCTCGATCAGCCGGGAAAGCCAGAAGTGGGGCATCCCCGTCCCGTTCGACGAGGAGAGCGTGGTCTATGTGTGGGTAGACGCGCTCATCAATTACATTTCCGCCGTGGGCTACGGTCAAGGCGATGAGCAGGCGGGCTTGTTCTCTAAATGGTGGCCTGCCAATCTTCACATCATCGGCAAGGACATCACCAAATTCCATTGCATCTATTGGCCCGCCATGCTCATGAGCGCTGGCGTAGCACTTCCCCGTCAGATCATCGGTCATGGTTTCGTCAATTTCAAAGGGGAAAAGATGAGCAAGACAGAAGGGACCGTCGTCGATCCTCTCGACGCAGCGAAGCGTTTCGGTCCCGACCCGCTCAGGCTCTACCTCGTCCGCGAGATCATCTACGGGCAAGACGGTGATTTTTCGTGGGAGCGCTTCGAGAATAGATACAACGCGGACCTCGCCAACAATCTGGGAAACCTTGTGAGTCGCATAACGAGCATGTCTGAAAAATTCCTTGACGGTCTCTTGAAGCCGACCGCAAAGTCCGGAAAGCTTCGGCAAACCGTTGAGGACGCAGTGAAGAAATACCACGACGCGATGGAGTCTCTCGCCCTCTCGGATGGCGCGGCGCAGGCCTTCGGGATCGTCGATGCCGTCAACAATTTCATTACAAAATCGGAACCCTGGTCGCTCGCCAAGAATCCTGACGCGAGAGAGACCCTCGGCCAGGTCCTCTACGACGCCGCGGAAGCGACCCGTATTGCCGCGATTCTTCTTCTACCCGTCATGCCGGGTTCCGCGGCCGAGATTCTGCGCCGCTTGGGTGCGGGCCCGGGAAGCTTTGCCGAGGCCACCCCCTGGGGCGCTAGCGATGCGCTCAAAACGGAGAAGGCTCCGCCGCTCTGGCCCCGTCTAGAAGCTAAGCCCTAGCCAGGTAAACCTGAAAGCGTTCTAAATCCAAACCACACAGCTGACTCTAATCCCCACATCCCCTTGCCTTTAAAAACGCCGCTAAAAGCAAGGAGAGGTGGGGAGAGGAGGGGATGTGGGGATAAGAAAGAATTTGCTTCAGAACGTGGTACAAAATACTCGATTTTGACGGGTTAGAGCCTAAGAACCTTGCCGTTCGAGTTTTGTCGTGGTGAGAGCAGAGTTGGGGGGGGGTGCGGATTTCTCCACTACCCCTGGTTGGGGCCGGGGGTGAAGCGATCTCCGCACACCTTGGTTTTCGGGTTGGGGACTCTACCCCCACCACGTGAGCGATGTTTACACCTAAGTTCTTACGAAAAGCGTGATCCAGATCACGCTTTCCCTTTCCTGGACGCAAAAACCGTTTTTCATCTACGATTATTCTCGATTCACTCTGAAGAATCGACCTCGAAGAGCTTCAAAAAATCCTCCATCGGAGCAGGCGGGACCCGTGCGACGGCGAGATTCTCGCGAACATGGTCGATGGATTTCATTCCGACGAGTCCCGTAACGACGCCGGGGGTGGAGCGAACGAACTGGATGCAGCGCTGCGCGTCCGTGGCCAACCCCTTGAACAGCGTGCCGAGCCAATCCGGAAGACCTTGCGTTAGCCGACCTTGATCGATGCAGGCGGACGCGACCATGTACACGCCGAGAGACTCCGTGGCTTGGCAAAGCGAGAGAGTCTCCCCCTCAAAAGATTGGGTTTGCGCTGACAGCGCCTCCGTCTTTGCCAAATTGTACGGCGCCTGCAAGAACCGGAAGTGATGCCCCTCTGCGGCCACCTCCCTGGCAATGCCAACAACTTCCTCGAGCGACATGTAGTCCTTCGCGCCCGTCGCCACCCGAAAGGCATTCCAGGTCGCGGTGCCATAGAACATGATTTTTCCCTCCACGACCGCCCCCTCTAGAAACTCGAAGGCGCTCCGGAGTTGGCTACGAAACGCATCTCGGTCGCGTACGGCCAGCTGGACTTCTGGGTTGTGAAGGTAGTAGATATCGATCGTCGATACGCCGAGATTGGTGAGGCTCTGGTCGAGTTGATCGGCGAGAAAGGCCGGCGTGATCGCGTGGTTGCCGCGCGCCAGGTCGTCCGGCCCAAAGAGCGAGCGCGCGATGTAGCGCTCTTCGACCCAGTGCTTCAGGTTCTCGGGCGGCGCCCGATCGAACGCCACGTAGCCGCCTTTCGTTGCGAGCACGAGCTGCTCGCGGCCGACTCCCGCTTTTGCGAGTTTCTCGAGCGCCCGGCCGACGGCGCGCTCGCTGCGCTGACAACGATAAGTACTAGCCGTGTCGAGCACGTTACATCCCATCCCGACAGCTTCGAGGATGGCTTCCGTGTACGCGTCGTCCGTGGCGTCGTCCGTCGCTCCAAGATAGGTGCCCAAACCGATGCTCGACAGTTTGAGACCGCACCCCTCGCGAAAATGCGCTGGCGCGACGTCGTTCTTGACGGCACGAGCTGCGAAGTTTTCCGTCCCTGATGTGGTGGCTCCCGACAAACTCCCTCCTATTGCACGATACTACCGTTCGAAGTCTCGACCCCAACGCCGTGTCGGTACACGAGCTCGCCGCCGCGACCAGCCGTTTGCAGAAGCACAAACACCGCGATGAAAGCGATGGCGAGTGCCGCGTAGCGCCGCCCATTCGGACGCGGAAAAGACTCGGCACGGTCGCGCCATGAGAGATCGAACCGCAAGAACGCCGTGAGTAACAAGCCCAGGACCGACCCAAAGGCCCATTCGCCGTGCGCCGCGACCAGCTCGCTTACAGCGGGGTCGAGCCGCCCCATCATGCTGTTCTCGGCAAGCTTGCCGCTCGCGACCGTCATGCCCGAGCCAAGCGCGGCCAACCCATAGATGAGGACCACGGCCCGGTCGAGCCACATCGTACGCCACCGCACGAGAAGAGCCGTGTCACACAGAACCGCTGTAAGGAAAAGTGCTACGGGAAAGTGGACGAACAGTGGATGCAGGTTTGGGAGCGACGAAAGCAGACATAGCCTCCTAGGCTTCGAAAGAATACCCCGCCGCCGGCTGCTGCGACAAGCTCCTACCCATTATCGCGAGGCTAGCATGTCGATGGTGGCCGCGGTCTCGAGCCCGGTCTCCATGAAAACGAATCGCCAAGCCTTTCTTTGTTTCGCCGGAAGCTCGGAAAGGCGCACTTCCCCGTAGCTGCGATCGAGCAAACGCAGGGCACCGCGGGCATCGTCCTCGTGCGCCTCCGTGTCTCTACGTTCCGAGGCGAGCGCTTTCGCCGTCCAGAGCAGCATCGGATACAGGACGAGAAGCCTCGGTACGGCCTCGACGAACGAGAGCTTGCCCTCCCCCTCTCTCAGGAAACGTTGCCCGAGGATCTTCGCTTTTAGATATTGCTCAAAGAGACGGTCTCCAGAATAGGAAAGAAGATAGCCTGGGCGAACAGCGTCAACGTTTGCGTAGCTCTCGGTGAGCTCTCGGTTTTCGAGCCACGGGCGTGCCTTGTCGAACTTGTAACCGTTCGCCGCTTGGACGCGGCCGGCCACTTCTTTTTGTCGCGCCTTCCCCGAAGCTCGATAGAGCTCGGGAGGTGTCGGGTTGAGCAAAAGAAACATCAAATGAAAGAAAATGGCCCGCTGTGTCTTGTCCATGCCGCCCGCAGCAGGCCGCTCCCGAATCTGTTTGGGGATGCCCTTGGCCATCACTTGCCGCAACGTGCGCGCGGCATCCGTCCTGGGATCGCTGGTCGTTCCGAGACGCATGAACTCGGCGACAGCCCGTACGCGCTCGAACATCGACATAGAGACGTCGGAAAAGAGTCCCAAGATCTCGTGCTCGAGCTCCCAGAGAAGCCCTCCTTCGACGTCGTACTTCTTCGAAAATCGATAAAGACGCTGACGTTGCTCGACATCGACGTCGAAAGCGAGCTTGGACCACTCGGGCACACGGTCTCCGACCGGCGCGCCAACCCCTGCGCTTATCGACCGACAGGCAAAGGAAACGTCGACAGCGATCCGATCTCCCACAGGCAAAAAGCTGAAGGGAAAGAGCCGGCAGACGAGCGGCTTCGTCTCGTCGCCAAAATGCTCGTGGATCTGACACTGGTTATCGGCGCCAAGAAAGACGCATGAGCCATCGGCACGCCGCGCCAGAACGTTGTGCCGCCCCCTGTGTGGAGACACGCCCGCGACGATTTTCGTCTCGACGAGCCTATCCACCCGCCCCCTCCAATCCAAACCTGACAACCGCTCGAGCTCACCAGGGCCGAGCAGAATCTGCCACCCCCGGCAGCAATCTCCGCACTGGGTACACTCGAAGCGCAAATTCTCCGGAAACGAGAAAGCAGGCGGGCTCACGGTTTCCGCGAGTGGACCCATAGGGTCCACTCCGCCTCGGGCGGCATCACGAACTCGCGTGCGTGGTCGGGCTCATCGCTTCCGTGACAGCGGCGACATGTCGCCTCCGTCGGGCGGATGAGCCCCGCCATCAACGCCTTGTCAGGATCGATCATGATTTCCGCGGGCCAGTAATCTTCACCGCCGCCATGGCACGCTTCGCACTGGACCCCGCGTACCGCAGCACCGTTACTCGCATGACACGAAAGACAACGCTCCTCCGCGTCAACACCCACGGTGCCTGTGCTGGAATGGGATGTTCGCTGCCACGACTCGAACACGGCGCGATGGCAGAGCTTGCACCGCTCGGCTCCGATAAAGCCGGCCAGAAGGCTGGCGCCCAACCACGTCAAGGAGAGACGCATGCGAACTCTTCGAAAATGGGCTCGGCCTCCCTCACCCCTCCGAGATGGTCACTTTGATCATCTTGTCACCTTGCCGGATAGCGTCCACGACATCCTGCCCTTCGACAACGCGCCCAAAGACCGAATGTTTGTTGTCGAGCCATGGAGTAGCGACGTGGGTGATGAAAAATTGAGACCCGTTCGTATTAGGGCCTGAATTAGCCATTGACAGAATACCCGGGCCGGCATGGGTTAGCTCGACGTGAAACTCGTCGTCGAATTTGTAGCCGGCATCGCCGGTGCCGGTGCCTTGCGGGCAGCCTGTCTGAATCATGAAGCGGTCGAGAACCCGATGGAACTTCAAACCGTTGTAAAACTCTTCCGTCGAGAGCTTGACGAAATTCTCGCACGTCTTGGGCACCTTGTCGTCAAAAAGCTCCAGGCTGATGGTGCCCTTATCCGTTTCGATCGTCGCCGTCTTCATCGATACTCCTTTTTGGGGGTGCAGAGATTGAATTGAAATTCTATCAGGGTCGTTCCGCGGAGGCGATGGCTTTTTTGATGTCCGTGACGGTTGTCCAGGTGCGGTCATCCACAAGCTTCTTGCCGTTCGTGCTGGTGTCGCTCACAACGCGAGCTTCACGCCAATCGCATCGTGATCCGACAACGGCACCGTCCGGCCCTCGCGGAACTCATGGAAAACCACCGGATGCTCCGTCACGAGGCCCCGCGCCGCGAACCAATCGACTTTGAGAGGGCAGCGGCCCTCGTGATTTCGAAGGGCCCAGCGGATAAACGCGAAACACCAGCCCGGGACCCACTCTCCGAGGTTCTTTCTCGTTTTCATGTCGTCGACTTGATAGGACAAGGTGCGTTCGCCCAGCCTGTTACAATTCCGATAGTCGAAACCGCGCTCCTCCAAAAGATGGAACAACCCTTTCTCGAACCATCGATAAGGGTGAAGGTAGTGCTCGATGGACCGGTCGATACCGAGAAACACGCGCAACCAATATCCCATAATCGCGTAAAACGCCCGCGACGAGTTGTGTGTCGTCGTGTTCCAGTCGCCCCCAATGAGCGCGCGATCGACGTCCCCGAGCGCATCCAGAATGTCTAGCATCTGCTTTTGCCGATGGCTCTGCCGGGATTGCGCGTCGAGGTGGACCGCGACGGCGGTGAGCGGGAGCCCGGGGAGCGCCACGTCCACCGCGAGCGCTGTCTGGTTGCCGAGACGTTTTTCACGCCCGCTCATCTTGTCCTTTCCGTTCTCTAGCGGGATAGCGCGGGCCGAAGAAAGCGGATAGCGGCTCAAGACAGCATTTCCGTGGAGGCCGAGCTGGTTCTCGCCCGCGACGTCGAACTCGACGCCCGAGCCCTTCGCCAAATTGAGATAGCAAGGCGCGAACGCGTAGTAGAGACCCAGCTCTCGAGCCATCGTCTGCGCGACCGCAAGATTCCCGGAACGTGCCATGCCGACATCCGTCTCCGTCAAGAGAAACAAATCGACGTCCTTCAGATAGGGATGCGTGCGACACGCCTCGATCTGTCCCTCGAGCTCGACCCCGCGCTCGAGATTCCAGGATAGCACGCGATAGCGTGCCTTCGGTGGCGCCTCGACCGTTGCATAAGAACCGACATCGGTAGTCGCGAGTACGGTCAAGACGGTGGACTCGATCGAGCGATAAACTGGATGGGCGCGAAGCTCTGACGTGGAGGCGCACTCGACAAGCGCGTCGAAGTGAGGCTTCAATTCGCTTTCGATGAGCGCATAAACCTCGGAAGGTGTGTAGCGGGGTAGCATAGCCAACAGAACATCGTAACTCTCTGACGAGCAGGTGACAACACTAACGACGCGCTCGTCCGAGCCGTGGTAACCTGCAGGGTAAGGATGCGTCGACACCCCTCCAGTCTTACCGTTCTTGCCGCCGGCTGTGCCGCCTGGCTTGCTCATGCCTGCGGCGATGGGAACGCCGCACCCGATCTCGTCATCTATTCGGGGCGCGCTAAAGCCCTCGTGCAACCGTTGATCGATCAATTCGAGGCTAGGAGGGGCTTCGAGGTCGAGGTGCGTTACGGCGGCTCGACGCAGATGGCCGCCGCTATTCTCGACGAGGGTGAAGAAAGCCTCGCCGACGTCTATTACGGCCAGGACGCGGGCGCACTCGGATCTCTCGCCAAAGCGGGCCGCTTCTCGGAGCTCCCGGGATCTCTCCTAGAAAAAGTCGAGCCCCGTTTCCGTGCGCGCGATGGCCGCTGGATCGGTTCGTCGGGACGCGCTCGCGTCCTCGTCTATAACACCAGCGTACTATCCGAAGTCGAACTCCCCGACAGCGTGCTCGAGCTCGCCGAGCCGCGCTTCAAGGGCCGTATCGGCTGGGCGCCCACGAACGGTTCGTTCCAAACTTTCGTGACCGCCATGCGCCTGATCGAGGGCGAGCAAGCGACGCGCGATTGGCTCGCCGCCATGGTCAACAACGAGTCCAAGGCCTATCGCGACAACCCGCCTCTTTTCGAAGCCGTGCTCAACGGAGAAATCGATATCGGACTTTCGAACCACTACTACCTCTTCCGATTCCTCGAGGACGGTCCCGACGTTGAGCTCCCCGCGCGCAACTACAGCCCCCGCGGCGGCGGCGCGGGGGCGCTCATCAATATCGCGGGGGCAGGCGTTCTTGCGAGCGCGCCACATCCAGAGGCAGCGCTCGACTTCGCCGAGTACCTGCTTTCGAACGAGGCTCAGATCTATTTTGCGGAAGAGATGTTCGAGTACCCGCTCATCGAGCCGCTCTCGGACGTCAACCCGCCCGACATCGATCTTAGCCAGCTCGACGATCTCGCGGGAACGCTCGCTCTGCTCCACGAAGTCGGCGCGCTCTGACATGACGACGCGACGATGTTAAGGTCCGGCCCGAGTGTCCCTAACCGATAGCAAGTTCAAAGAGCACCTCGTCCAGTTCCGCCGCGAGCTCCACCGCTATCCCGAGCTCGCGTTTCAAGAGACACTAACCGCCGAGCGCATTTGCCGAGAGCTCGACCGGCTCGGTATCTCCTACAAGAGCGGCGTCGCCGAGACGGGGGTCCTCGCCGAGATTCCGGGGGGCGATGGCGGGCCGGCAGTGGCCTTGCGCGCCGACATCGATGCACTGCCGATTCTGGAAGAGACAGGCCTCCCGTTCGCCTCGGAGCACGAGGGCGTCATGCATGCATGCGGCCATGACGGGCACACGACAATGGTTTTGGGCGCCGCGGAGCTTCTCGCTCGAGACGGCGCTCTGCCCGCGCCCGTGCGCATCTTGTTCCAGCCCGCCGAAGAGAAGGGCGCCGGCGCGCAGGCGATGATAGCCGCGGGCGCGCTCGAAGGGGTGGCGATGATATTCGGCGGCCACGTCGACCGAAACTATGACACGGGCGTCATCGTTACCCACGCCGGTGCGGTCAGTGCGTCGACCGACACGTTTAGCATCGAGATCGAGGGAAAAGGCGGTCACGCGGCACGGCCGCACGAAAGTGTCGACTCCGTCGTGGTGGGCTCCATGCTCGTCATGGCGACCCAGACGATCGTCTCGCGTGAGGTCAACCCCGCCCACCCTGCGGTCGTCACCGTGGGGCGTTTCGAGGCGGGGACCGCATCGAACGTGATTGCCGGCCGCGCGCTTCTCGAAGGCACGATCCGCACCCAAGAAGCGCCGGTTCGCGAAGCCATCATCCAATCCCTCACCCGCATTTGCGACTCCGTCGCGAAACTCCACAACGCCACGATCAAGATGAGCGTGCGCCAAGGCGTGCCGCCCGTTATCAACCCACCCGAAATGGCTGAGCTCGCCCGCCGCGCCGCGGTCATCGTTGTGGGCGAAGACAACGCCGTGCCTCTCCACACCGCCAATATGGGTGGCGAAGACTTTTCTTACTATCTGCAGACGATCCCGGGATGCTACGTCCGTCTCGGCGTAGGCGAGCTCGGGCGCGAGAGCTTCCCCGCCCACTCGAGCAAATTCGACTTCGACGACGCCGTTCTCCCAATCGGCGCCCACTTCTTCTACGAGGTGGCGAAGCTCGCGGGGAAAACGCTCCAAGAGAAAAAATAGCCTTTCGCGCGATGCTCGGCCGCACACCCTCCCACTACAAAGTCCTCGAAGAGATCAGCCGTGGTGGAATGGGGGTCGTCTACAAAGCGATTGACCTGAAGCTCAACCGCGAGGTAGCGCTCAAAGTGCTTCCGCCGGAGCTAGTGTCTGACGCCGAGCGCAAGCGCCGCTTCGTCCAGGAAGCGCAAACGGCAGCTGCCCTCAAGCACCCGAACATCGGCGTGGTTTATGAAATAGACGACGAAGATGGCGTGGACTTCATCGCGATGGAGCTCATTGAGGGCGAATCACTCGCAGACATCGCGAAGCACGGGCCTTTGCCTGTGGAGCGCGTGCTCCGTATCGGGGTTCAAGTCATCGAAGGTCTTGCCCACGCCCACGAAGGTGGGATCGTTCACCGAGACGTGAAGCCGGGCAATATCCTGGTGGATAAGGACGGCCACATAAAAATCATCGACTTCGGACTCGCCAAGCTCTTGGAGCGCGCGAAGAGTGCAGACAGTGATATCGAGGCCGCCATCCGTGCACATACACAATCCTGCCAAGTGATGGGCACGGTCGCGTACATGTCGCCCGAGCAAGCGCGGGGTCAGCACGTGGATCACCGGAGCGACCTCTTCAGCTTCGGAATCGTGCTCTTCGAGCTTCTCACAGGAAAGCTCCCTTTTCAGGGCGAAAGCGGTGTCGAAACGCTCAACTTGATCCTGAAAGCTCCGGCGCCGCCAGTGCCCGGCGACCCCGAGCTTCAGCGAATCGTCCACAGATGCCTAGACAAGGAAGCAGACGATCGCTACCAAACCGCGAAGGACCTCCTGTCGGAGCTTCGCCGTTTCTCGCGACATTCCGATAGCCAGCTAACGGCCGCAGCGCCAGCTGAACCCGTCAACCGTGGCCCCGATGGAGCGCGCGTTGTAATTGGAATGGGCGTGCTCGCTGCGCTCTTTGCCGGAGGGCTTTTTCTGCTTCCCAGGGTGGACACGACGTTCAAAGCCCCGAGGCTCCTCAATCCGCGCCAAATCACTTTCGATAGCGGCGCCGAGTACAACCCGAGCGCTTCCGAGGATGGCGGCCTAGTCGCCTACACGTCATCGCGAAGTGGAAGTCCGGACATTTGGGTAACGCAGCTCGGGGGCGGCGAGTCGGTCAATCGGACGTCGGACCATCAGCCGGACGATTTCTCTCCGACGGTGTCCCCAGACGGAAGCCAAATCGCGTTTTTGTCGCTTCGGGATGGGGGAACGGGAACATTTGTGATGCCCACTTTGGCAGGTCGCCTGCGCAAAGTTGCGGATAGCGGGCCTACTTTCTATTACAGCCGAGCCCAGTGGTTGCGCGACGGCGCCCGTCTCTCCTACGTTGTCAGCGATGCAGATACGTTCTACGTCGAGACGCGAACGTTGCCGAACGGCCTGCCGTCGCGGGTCGTGCTTGCTGGACGGAGACAAGGGCGCTTCGATTTGAGCTGGTCACCAGACGAACGCTTCGTCGCCTACGTGGACGCTCCTGGCTACGACGCACAGGTGACCCAACTCTGGCTACTCCGTCTCGAAGATAGCGAGGTCATTCCCTTGACCGACGGTCGAGCGAACGACTGGACCCCGAGCTGGTCGCCCGACGGGCGCGCTATCTACTTCGTTTCCAACCGCGCTGGCAGCTCGGATCTGTGGGTCCAGCGAATCGACCGTGACGGAAAGCTGGTGGGTGAAGCCGAGGCGCTCACGTCGGGCGTCGGAATGCGGTCGGCGAGCTTGTCCACGGACGGCACCAAACTCGTATATGCGCAAGGCCGCGAGATCACGAACCTTTGGCGCGTTCCTTTCCGATCCGATCGACCAACGAACTGGTCAGATGCCGAGCAGCTGACATTCGATCAATCCGCTATCGAGTGCGTGGATTTGTCTCCGGACAGGACGCGATTGGCTTTCAGCTCAGACCGAGGAGGACACCACAACATTTGGACCATGCCGGCGGAGGGCGGCCCGATGGAGCAGCTCACTTTTGACGTCATGCCTAACTGGTGCCCGATGTACTCGCCAGACGGGACGGAGTTGCTTGTCTCTTCCTTTCGAGGCGAAAGCCGCGACATCTGGATCATCCCTGCAACTGAAGGATTACCAAAACAAATATCCCACCAGCCAGGAGATTCGATGTCGCCGACGTGGTCTCCCGATGGAACACGAATCGCATTTTACTCCAACGAGGGCGGCCACGCCGATATTTGGACTTTATCCGTCGAAGGGAACGACGTACGGCAGATCACGAACGATGCCTCGCCAGACGAGTTTCCCATCTGGTCGCCCGATGGCGAGTGGCTCCTTTTCGGCTCGAGACGGGACGCGAATGGGCAGAATCGTATCTGGCGGGTTCCATCGAATGGCGGCACGCCCGCGCCGGTCACGGACGTAAACGGTAGTGGACCGAGATACTCGGTGGATGGCTCGCGCATCTACTTCCGTGATGGTGAACGCCTCCGTTTCGTCGAGCACGTCTTCGCAGATGGGTCCGAAAGAACAATCGCTGATTTCTCAGGAAAACGCGGGGCACTTTCGACAAAAGCGCTAGCGACAGACGACCAGTATCTCTACTTCGGATGGATCGAGGACCTCGGCGATATCTGGGTAATGGACGTAGTGACCGACGAAAGCGAGTGACATCACGCATGAGCGATGAGATCACCGCGGACTATTGCATCGCGGGGGCCGGCATCGCGGAACTTCTCCTGGCTAGCAAGTTGGCAACGACTGGGAAGAGCGTTGTGGTGTTGGACCAAGGACCCCGCTACTCCGAACAAGACCGCATCGACCTACTGAATCGAGTCGAGAGACTCTGAATGACCGTGCCAGTTATAACGATAACCTCGACGCGGCGGCCAAGACTCCGCACACCACCGCCGGTCGCGGCGAGGCTGCTGTGGAGTGGAGCGTCCAACGGTCTTTCGGCTTAGGCGGGACCGCGCTTGAATTCAACGGCCTCTCGCTACGCCCGCGAGCCGAGGACTTGCAGGTAAAGAGCCGGTATGGCTATGGGCGCAATCGGCCTATCACTTATGGCGAACTCGAGCCCTGGCTGCTGCGTGCGTAGCAAGAGCTCGGCGTGGCGGGCAACGACGACAACCCCTACGCTTCACCCCGTTCTGGTCCGTTCCCGATGCCGGATCATCCGTTTTCCTATTTAGATCGGGAGATCTTCGAGCCTGGGCTGAAGCGTCTAGGCATCCGCGCGTACGGGCTTCCCCACGCCGTCAACTCCATCGAGTACCGAAATCGCTCCGCCTGCACGACCTGCCGCCGGTGCATCTTCTGTCCGACAGGAGCCCGATACTCTCCCGATAGAGTCCTCGTTCCTATCCTTGACGCGAGCTCGAACGTGACGATCGTAGACAACGTAAGCCTCCGGAGGCTAGAGACTAGCTCAGGAGGCGACCGTATCGTCGCCAGCCATGTCATGAGGGTTCGCGAGAGAACGCCGCTCATCGTGCGCGCGACGCATTTCGTACTGGCACTGGGGGGAGTCGGAACGCCTCGGTTGCTCTTGCTCTTTGCCGACGAGCGAACGCATCTTCGCGGCTTGGGCAACATTGGCGGACAGCTCGGTCGAGGAGTTTCCGGTCATGCCGCCCAATGTGTTTTTTTGGAGCTCGAAGGGCCGGTCGGCGGCGCGCTCGGCTTCTTGACGATGGGCACCGACCACTTCCGCGAACACATCAACCGACATGAGCGTCCGCGGTTCATGGTCTTCGCGGGGCCAGCGCTCGCGCCCGGATATTTCGCCGCAGAGTGGGCGTAAAGGCCAATACCTTCTCCATCGACGCGGTTCGCGCCGGCGTCTCTCGCATCGCGATGATTGCGGCGGTGGGTGAGGTCGAGGGCGCAGGCACGCTCGCGCTCGATGAGAGCCTGCTCGACACCTTTGGGTCACCGGTAGCCAAAATCACGATGAAGTGGACCGAAAGGGATCGCGAAGGCTTCGCCGCCCAGGCTCGGTCACTCCAAGATGTCGCGGAAGCGATGGGGGCTACCCGCCAATCCGATATTCCGCCTGTACCGTCACGAAAGGAGGATCATCATCCGTACGGGCCACCGCCATGGCGAACGAGCCCAGATGATGGCGTCTGCGACCCGAACCTGAAGGTGTTTGGGCTCGACAACCTCCATCTCGCCAGTAGCTCGGTGTTTCCCCATATGAGTGCCTACACACCCACGCTGACCATTGCAGCGCTGGCACTGCGTTTGGCCGCACACTTGAGCGGAGAGGGGTCATGAGCACCTACGTATCGGACCGCCGCCGCCGCTTGCTGCGAATCTTGTTCTCGCTGCCAGTCGGTTTCGCTGCTGGCTGTACCAACGCGACCGACGACTCCCCGAGTAACGCGGAAACACCCAGCCCCGAAAAACCCCTAATAATGCTCGTCCTGCTTCTCGGCCCTTGGCCCGATCCGCCGGGCCCTGTCGGCGAGCGCTTCGCGGAGCGTTTCCTGGCCGCCCCCCACCTCGCAGGACAATTCCTGCCAGACTCAGCCGACGTCGTGCAGCGCGTCGCGAGACGCTTCGATGCAATCAAGGCCCCGCTGAGCGAAGTTGATCTCCTACCCCTCGAGCCAGAGGAGCGCGCGCTCCTGATGAAACTGGTGCCCAGCTCTACAGCCTAACCGAAATTCACCGCCTCGCCACGAACCAACCGCCCTATGGCAAGTGCCAGAACGACGGAACGTGGCACACATAGCCTCCCGTAAAAAGTTAATTTCCACCTGAAACTCTTAGCCCCACCCACCAGAATCGTAATACCGCCCCTACGGTCCGTTTCCTCCAAACCGATACGTTTTGCCCCTCCGTCGCCGCGCTAAACACCTCGCTTCCGATAGTTAGATAGATTGCGACCAAAATAGCGACAAGAACATTTACTCTCCTTCTTTTCTTGTTTTTTCTTTGCGCCTTTGTGTTACACCTTCCTCTTCATCGCTTCGCTCTCGTAGAAATCGTTTACTTGGGACGCGCCCCGAGCTTCACGTCGAACTCCATTATCTGGCTCTCCCGCCACACCGATACACGGACGACGTCCCCAACGCGGTGTTTCGTCTCGAGGACCACCGTGAGCTCTTGCCGCGTACGAACGGGCTCCCCACCGATCGCGAGAATGTAGTCCGCCCCTAGAGGAATCCTCAAATTACCGAGTCGTCCCATTTGATTGGGTCCGCGAATGCCCGCTTGTCCGGCGGGGCCGCGGCGGAGCGCTTCGGCGACAAGAATGCCGCCACCGCCCGGCGTGCGTACGCCATTGCGGTTCAAACGGGCGGCAAGGTTTTTGCTCACATCCATGAGTGAAACGCCAAGGTAAGGGTGCGCGTAACGTCCGTGCTGGATGAGCTCGGGGACGACGCGCTCGAGCGTCGTGGCGGGGATGGCAAAGCCGATCCCCGCCGAGGCTCGGCTTGGGCTGATGATGGCCGAGTTCAAGCCGATAACGCGACCGTCGAGGTCGAGAAGAGGCCCGCCCGAGTTGCCGGGATTAATGGCAGCATCGGTTTGAATGATCTCACCGATGAACCGGCCGTCCGGGCTCTGGATCACGCGCCCGAGCGAGCTCACCACGCCGGTGGTGAGCGTTCGCTCGAGGCCGAATGGGTTGCCGATCGCAACCACAAAGCGTCCGACCTTCAAATCGCTCGAGTTTCCGATGGGGATGGCTTTGAGGAGATCCTCCGAGACGTCGACTTTGATGACAGCGAGATCGTTCGACGGATCGTAACCGACGACGCTCGCCGGCACGCGGCTCTCGTCGTAAAACGTAACATGCAGCTCCCGCGCGCCTTCGATGACGTGATAATTCGTAACGATGTGGCCGAGCCTGTCATAGACGAAGCCGGAGCCCGAGCCTTCCTGAGGGATGGGGCGCAAGAAAAAGTCGTAAGAAATGCTCCGGCTGGTGATGTTCACCACGCCCGGCCCAGAGTTCTCGAACACCAGCATCACCCGCTGCTCGAGCTCTTGACTCGATGCCGTCACCGCGAAAAAGCTCAAAATCACCCAGATTGCGTTCATTTCACCTCCGCGGCTATTCTATGCCTACCTTGATTCGGATTTTGAATCGCGCTGAGATAATATCTTCCCGGGAAACATGCTGCACGCCCTTATAGAAAAACTGTCGGACTACCCACGTTTCTTTCTTTTCTGCCGTGGCCTCCTCGAGTCCAATTTCCGTGTCATCCGGGGGACGATCGAAGAGCATCTGGAACCTCATAGTGGCCGGAAGGTTCTCGACGTCGCCTGCGGACCGGGCGCTTTTTCGGATCTCTTTTCCGAGGGGTCCTATACCGGTATCGACCTCAACCCGAAATATATCCGCTATGCGTCCAAGAACTATAGGGGGCACTTCTCCGTGCAGGACGCCCGCGCGCTCGATTTCCCAGAGGGCGCGTTCGACGATGTGTTGGTTTACGGATTACTGCATCATTTGAACGACGAGGACGTGACTTCCGTTCTGCGCGGCATGCAGCGCGTACTGCGTCCTGGCGGCCGCGCCCTCGTGATCGAGGATATCCCGACCGAGTCACGGCTCAACCTCGTCGGACATCTGCTGCACTGGGCGGAGAACGGGCATCACATTCGCCCGGCGGATGACTATCGGAAGTTGTTGACGCCGCATTTTCGATTCGAGGACGAGCAGCTCTTTCGAAGCGGTGTTTGCGACTACTACATGGCGCGCGTCGTCCCACACGAGAACGTAAGCACGAACGAATCCTCGGGATCATGAAGACGGAGGCCAGGAATATCGGCCTTCTATTACTGCTCGCCGCATCGGGCATCCTGCTCGCCTATCAAGCACCCGGGGATCTTTTCTTCGACTTCGGACCCAATGACGGCCGCTACGTCCAAGGGTTTCGTGAGGATTTCGAAGTAGATGAGCCCACCCTCATCCACTGGGCTTCCGAGAGTGCCACCCTCCGACTCCCGTTCCACGTTCGAGGCCCCTACGACGTCACGATACGTTACAAGCGCCACATTGAAACGCCGGCTGAGATTCGGGTCTTTTTCGGCGGCGTCCTCGCGCGGACCCGCACGGTCGCGCAGCAAGACTTCGCGTTGTGGCATTTTCACATCGAAAACACCAGTGGCGGACCGCTCGAGATGGGCATCCTCTCGAGCTCTGATGATCCGCGACCGCTCAGTCTCGCTCTGGACTGGATGCAGATTCGCCCCACGCGGCAATTTGGCGCCGTCCTGCCGAGCGTCCTCGCGCTCGTCGCAATGCTCTCATGGGTTGCCGCCTTTTACGCGGTGCCCCGGATGCTCGGCTGCGGCCCGCGCGTCTCATGGCGGTGCGGGGCTTTCGCGGCACTCGCGCTCATGGCGCTTGCCCTTGCTCACAAGATGTGGCCCATCCACGCCGCTTCGACGCTCGGCCTACGCACCCACGCCATCGCCCTTCTATTCGTGGGCTTCTATTGGATTCGGAGCAGGAGACAGGACTCCGCATTCGCCGCACCCGAGGCGCGTTGGGCTATACTCATCGTGTATCTCGGATTCGCCGTTCGCCTGTTTGGCCTCTTCCATCCCGACTTCTACTACCCGGATGTGCGCACGCACTCTAAGTTCGTGTCACTCATTTGGACCGAAGGCCTCGACGGTTTTTTTCTGGACTTCATCCGCCACCAACATACGTACCTGCTCGGGCTGCAATATGTTTCTGACCGGTGGCTGGCTTTCCCTTATCCGCCGCTTCTCTATTTGGCGATCTACCCGCTCAGCGTTCTCGAGCTCCCTGTCGAAGATTGGATGAAGCTCGTTCCGACCGCACTCGTCGCTGTGGAAGCGCTCGTTGTCTTCGCCCTCGCGCGACGATTGGGCATGTCGGGCCGCGCCGCGACCTTCGCCGTCGCCTTTCACGCGACTGCGCGCGTTGTCGGCTTCCGCCTCGCTGTAGCATCTTATGCCGCGCTCTTCGGCCATTTTTGGGACACCGTCGCGATTTTCTATCTAGCACTCTTCTTCGATCGCCTCGACCGCCCGCGCTATGCGATCGGGTTCTCCGCTCTCATTGCCATCGCGCTCCTATCCTATGCAGGTAGCGCGCTCGTGCTCGGTATGTTCGTTCCCGCCTTCTGTCTGGCCTTTGCCTTCGTCATGAAGGAAAGACGACCACCCCCGGCTCGGCTCGTAAGCATCGCCGGATGGGCGCTGCTCGGCGCGATGCTGGCGGTGGGCGCTTTCTACCTGCAATACATCCCCGAGCTCCTGATTCGCCCGGCGCATGCCGGACTTTCGAACGGTGACCCGTCCCCGCTCGTGTCGCTCAGCTTCACGCCGTTGCCCGCGCTTTCGATGTCGGTCCACCGCATGAATCTCTTCTACGGGGCCTTCTTCACTCTGCTAACCTTGGTTACGCTCATTTGGCTCCGGCGGCGTCGCGGCGACGTTCTGGCTCGCCCACTCGCGCTCGCCGCCATCGCGACGTTTCTCGGGCTGAATTTTCTGCGCGCGGGGCTCGGAACGACGCACATCTTTCAGTTCTCGAAAGACGATCTAGTTGTGCTGCCGCTCGTCGTCCTTGCGCTCGGGATGCTTCTCGAGCACGCGTGGCGCAAAAGGACAGGCCGAGTTTTGGGGGTGGTGGTGATGATCGGATGGATCGGGTGGGGTGTGGTAGCGTTTTCTGGCGATATCCGAAGCCGGTTCATCCGGCCGGAATATCCGCCTCTAGTGAAAGGCGGTCCGCCCATGAGGTGAACGATTAAGCGAAGACCACGCGATTGCCGCCTGCGCGCTTGGCCCGATACAACGCTTTGTCGGCGAGCTCGAAAAGTTGCACTTCGTCCTCCGCTTGATTTGGAAGCGCACTCATGCCGAAGCTCGCCGTCACAGGTCGCTCGAGCTGACCAAGGTCACCTGCCCGTAGCTGCTGACCAATGTTCTCGCACAAGCTGTCGGCGACGCGTTGTCCATCCTCGGCGTCGGTGCGATGCAGAAGGGCCGCGAACTCGTCGCCGCCGAAGCGTGCAAGGAGATCCGACGAACGGAGCCGTTTCTGGAGAATGTGCCCGACCTCGCGAAGTACTTCGTTTCCGGCGCGATGGCCAAACGTGTCGTTCACGAGCTTGAAGTCGTCGAGGTCGACGAGGACTAGACAGAGAGACGTGTCGTAGCGTTTCGCCCGCGCGACTTCCGTTTTGATCTCACTCTCGAAATAGGCGTAGTTGTGCAGACCTGTGAGATGGTCGAAATAGGCTACCAGCTCGGTCTGGCGGAGCGCTTCACTTTCCATGACGAGCGGCTCGACGAGCAGACTGGTCTCATTCAGGAAGTAGTCGAACGCGGCCGTGCGAAGATCGATCTTGCGCCCACCTGCCGCGGGAAAACGCGCCTGATGCAAGAGGAGTCGCTGCCAGTGATACTCGACCTCACGTGGTTCGAGGTTCAAGCGAAAGAAGCGGAAAATGTGATCCCGTTCGATCTCGTGCCGGGTCTTGTCGGCAGGAGCTACGGCGTCGAGTGGCGTCGCGATAACGTTCTCGAGCTGCTGATCCTTCAACACAGCAACCTCCAATTCGAGCAGAGGAATCACGCGCGCGGGCCGTTGGGGTCCGGCGCGTCAGAAGCTTTAGTTAATCTCTAGAATTACACCTAATGTTAGCAAGGAACGGTCTACCCGACAAGTTTGTTCGCGACGTAGTTCTGCCCGTGCGAGAGTTTTGGTGCGTCCCGCGGCACTGTGAGACAATGCGTCCTCGTGTCGTCGCATCTCATCGAGATTCGTGGTCTTACTTCCCTTCCTGAGATTTTGGAGGGGGACGATCTCCCAGCCATCATTCTCGAAGCGTGTCGGGAAGTGAGTTTCGCTCCTGAAGAGGGCGATATTTTCGTCGTTACCCAGAAAATTGTCTCTAAAGCGGAAGGACAGATCGTCGATCTGCGCGACGTGACGCCCTCTTCGCTCGCCGAGGATTTCGCAAATAGCGCTAACAAAGACCCCCGCGTCGTAGAGGTCGCTCTTCGTGAGGCGATCCGCATCGTGAGGATGGATCAAGGCATTCTCATAACCGAGACGCGGCATGGTTTTGTGTGCGCAAATTCCGGCGTCGACGCTTCCAATGTCGAGTCACGCAACACGGTCACGACCCTTCCGCAAGACCCGGACGCCTCCGCGCGACGGCTGCGAGAAGAGCTCGAGGCCAATACCGGCCACCAACTCGCCGTCATCCTCTCCGACACCTTCGGCAGACCATGGCGTGAAGGCGTGACGAATATCGCCATCGGTGTCTCCGGAATGAGGGCGCTCGTCGACTATCGCGGCAGCGTGGACCATCAGGGACGCTCGCTCGCCACGACGGTGGTCGCCGTGGCGGACGAGCTCGCATCGGCGGCGGAGCTCGTTATGGGCAAGCTCGACCACACACCGGTAGCCGTTATACGAGGTTATCCATTTCAGCCGGGAGATGACGGTGTCAAACCGCTCCTGCGCGCGCGAGAACGCGATTTGTTTCGTTGAGGGAGACCGATATGTCACTGGCGATTCTCGGAGGCACGGGAAAAGAAGGCCAGGGGCTCGCGATGCGATGGGCGAAGGCGGGTAGGCAGATCTTGTTGGGCTCGCGCGAGCGGGAAAAGGCGGAGCGAGTGGCGGCCGAGCTCAACGAGAATCTCGGAAAGCTCGACAAACTCAACAGGCCGGCCATTCGCGGCAGGAGCAATCGTGATGCCGCAAAAGAAGGAGAGATTCTCATATCCACGTTACCGCATGCGGGCCATATCGAGGTCCTCTCGGGCCTGAAGGCCGAGATCGCCGGGAAGATCCTCATCACGGCCACGATTGCGTGGCCTCCGAAAAGGCCCGAGGTTCCCTCGGCGGCGGAAGAAGCACAGGGCGTGCTCGGCACCTCGGCTCGAGTCGTGGCCGCGTTTCAGACCGTTTCTGCCGGTACACTTCAGACGATGGACTCGGACCACCAAGAGGACGTGCTCATCTGCTCCGACGACAAAGAGGCCGCCGAGGCGACCCGCCTGTTGGTTGACGAGACCGGGCTCAGGGGGATCCTCGCGGGTCCGCTCGAGCGAGCACGGCTGACGGAAGCCATCACCGGATTTCTGTTGAAAATCAACCGCCGATACAGCGTAAAATCCACTGGAATTCGTATTACAGGAATAGAGGGCAAATAGGCGTGACAACCCGTTCGTCGATGGGGACGAAGAGCGCAAAGAGGAACAGAACTCTTCTGCGCTCGGCCCTCCCGCCGCTCATCACCGCGGGCATCCTCTTTCTGATTTTTCGGAAGGTTCCCTTCGACGCCTTTTTGCAGGCTCTGTCGCAAGCGGATTTCACGAGATTCTTCATAGCACTTCTTCCCTTCTCGTTCCTGTATTTCGCTCTCGATACCGTCGTGCTCTGGTATGTGGTTCGCCGGTTTCACGGAAAACTAAAATTGTCGGACCTGCTCCCTGTCCGCGCTGTCGACTACCTCCTCTCGATCCTGAATCACCGCGTCTCTCAGGGCGCGATGATCGTCTATCTCGCGCGTAAACTCTCGACCGGGCTCCTCGAGCTGACCAGCACGATTCTCTGCCTCGACTTCCTGCAAAAGACCCACTTGATCCTTTGGGCGAGCGTGGGAACGCTGTTCGTTGCCGAAGAGCTGCCGCGCGCGCTCCTCTTGGCTCCTGTTGCCGTTATTGGGCTTTGGTTCTTGTTTCTGGGCTACGTCCATGGCGGTTTAACGTTTCTCGGACGGGTGATCCAGGCACCCGATTGGCGCCTGCTGCGGACGTTCCGGCTCGCGGGCCCGGAGCACTACATGGGCGTCCTGCTCCTCAAAACGCCGCTACTGCTCATCGCCGTCTTCGCTCACAGCTATGCCACGCGAGCTTTCGGCTTCGATATCCCCTTCTTCCGACTTCTCGCGACACTGCCGATCATCTTTCTCGTCGGAGCGCTCCCTATCAACGTTGCACGCCTCGGCACCACTCCTCTGGCGTGGATTTACTTTCACGGCGAGATTGTGCCCGCACCCGAGCTTTTGGCGTATAGCCTCGCGGCACACCTAACTTTCATGCTCGCCAATGCCGCAATCGGTATCGGTTTTCTGCCGCGCGCCTACCGCGAGCTCTTCGGAGAGGAGATTCGGCTGTCTGGCTGGAATCTAGTTACGGGTGAGCGTTTTTCTCAGCTTCGGGAGGCGTCACGAGACTCATCCGCGTCCTCTCCAGACTTCCCTTCACGGCCCCGAGAATTGCCTTCTGAATGAAAGGCGCTCTCCATCACGTTCTCTGTCATAAAAACCAGGCCGAGCCCCGCATGAAAATCGTGCTTTCTTCCCTTCACGGCCTCCGTCCGGCGAGCCACGATCTCTTTCAGTGGAAGGGATTTGTTCTCGCCGGAAAAACGAAGACCGACCACGAGCGGCGTCTTCTTCGCCAGGACGAGGTCGGTAGCCACGAAAAGTCCCGCGTTATTGAGTAGACGACTCGACCTTTCGACGTGCGGCCATCGACGAGAAGCCGCGCCTCTATGACGTTCTCGACCGAAATCCGGTGACGCCTGCGACGTTCGCTCATAGATACTCCTGGAGTAGTTACTGTAATCTCCGTACCGAAATCAGAGCCCTGTAACCGCTTGAGAATCCGGTGCATTTGCGCGAAAACGTAGCTGAAAAACTACAGATCGCGGAAATGCCACACAGGTGAGCCTTCAGGACTACAGGACCTCAGGCCTGTGAGCGGCCAAGGTGGACGGCTACCTCACGTGCCGCGGAGGGGCGGAACAAACTGTGCTGATCCATGGCTCCTCGATTTGCGGTGAGGCCTTTCGCGGTTAGGGACAGATCGGTGATGCGGCGGTCGCGTCGGGTCGACATTTCGAGAAGCCGGCGTCCTGCGCGATCCAAGCTCTCGGTCGTCGCGGTCGACTTCGGCAGGAGCGTGTACTGCTCGTCGGCGATACCGTCTTCGTAGCCGAGCCCTAACTCGAGTCCCCTCGCCTCTTGGCCGCTCCTCGCGAGCCGCCGCGAAAGACGCCGGGCAAGGATCGAGACGGATTTCAACAACCGCCCGCCACTCGTCGACTCTTGGGCGCTTTCGAGCCCACGGACCAGAGTCACGAGTTTAGACGCCTGCTAGCCGAGGAGCTCTCGCGCTTCAGCGGGCGCGAGGCTACCGAGCTCGCCCATCGTTCGAATCCCTCGCGCACGAAGCTTTTTGACCTACTCAGGCCTGAGCTCGTCCAGCTCTTCGAGCGCTAGCCCGTCGATGAGTTTCTTCTCGTATCCGGACCGCCAGAGCATCACGCCCCGTGGACACGCCATTCGGGAGCAGATGCGCGCGGCAACGCGCGTCGCGGCGATGCCAACCGAGCAGTCCAGGGCGAGCTCTTCATGCACGGCGTCTCTGAGCTCGCCGGCCCAATCCAAGGGCGATTGTCGCGAGCCGAATAGTGCTTGATGCTACAGGATCGCTTCATCCGCCGACGGCCGCTGCCATCCCTCGGCAAATCGAGCCAGAGCGCCATCGATGCGATCGGTGAGCGAGACGAGGTCATCGAGGCGCCGTGCAGGAGACGCGTCGAAGAATCGCTCGATGGTCACATGGACCACAACTTGTTCGCTTGTCATTGCCTGGTGCCTGGTGCCTTGTGCCGGAGGCTGGAGGGACTCAGTGCACCTTGCCGCCGAGCTTGCCCTTCGCCCAGCCCACGTTCTTATAGGCGTCTTTGTATATACGAAGGTTCTCCTGCAGGGCAGCGGCTAAAGCTGGAATGAGATTAGCGGGCACGACCACCTTCACCTTCACCGGCGCTGAAATGGTTTGAGTCGAGCCTTCCGGCGTACCTTCGAAGTCTTTCTCGCTCAAAGGACGCATCTGGCAAAAGGTGAGCGTAAAGTCGAACGGCGTGTGGCTGATCGCACAAAAGTTGGAGTACATACTCTCGATGAGCTCACCCTCCTTCTCCTCGTGTGGCACGACCGTAAAATTGATAGATTTCTTTTCCGGCATGTTACGTTTCTCTCCCATCTTTCTCTAGGCTCTTGGCTCGTGGTTGGCAGTCAATACTTGCGCAGCACGCCCACAACAACGCCTTGAATCGCAAGCTCGTCCTCTTGAACGAGAATGGGCTTCATCGTCGGATGAGCCGGCTGCAGTCTGATTTGGGTTTTTTCCCGATAGAATTTCTTGAGGGTTGCATTCTCCCCGTTCAGAAGAGCCACGACCATTTCTCCGTTGCGCGGGTCGGTTCGATTTTCCACGATGACAAAGTCTCCGTCCCGAACTTGCTCGGCGATCATCGACTCGCCGCGGACGCGCAGCACGAAGACGTCCCGATGCCCGATCATGTCCTCGGGCACCGCGACGAGCTCCTGACCTCGAATAGCCTGAATCGGTATGCCCGCGGCGATGATCCCTACGAGCGGTACATCGCGCGCCTCCGGCTTTTCGTGCCGGGGCACGATTTCAATCGCGCGCGCTCGATTCCAGTGGCGCTTGATGAGCCCTTTGTCCTCAAGATTGACGAGATGTTGGTGGATCGTCGAGATCGAGTGGAGGTTGAAATAACGGCTGATCTCTTCGAGGCTCGGCGCGTATCCGTTCTTATGGATCGATTTTTCAATGAAGCCAAGTATCTGCTTCTGCCGCTTGGTCAAAATCATCGCTAAAGCTTCTCCAAATCTTCGCCTCCTATTCTGACCCGAACGAAGGTGAATATCAAGTGAATCAACATCCGGCAGCCAGCTTTCAGTATTCAGGATGCTCTCAAGACCTCGGCCACCGGGCCAAGGCTGTAACCGTGAGAGCCCCCTGAATGCTGACTAGCCACTAATCTAACCCGTCAGAACCGAGGATTCTGTTCCATGTTCTGGAGCAAGTTCTTTCTTCTCCCCACATCCCCTCCTATCCCCACCCCTCCTTGCTTCTAGCGGTTTTTAAAGGCAAGGGGATTTGGGGATGAGAGTCGGCTCTGTGGTTTGGATTTAGAACGCTTTCAGGTTACCTGGCTAGGACTAGGCGACGTGGACTAGAACGCGCCGGGAATGGGGGCGACGGCGATGCTCACATCGGTAGAGTCCCTGCCAGATGCCGAGTGCTAGTCGGCTCGCGATGACCGGCACGCCGAGACTCGTGGCCGTGAGAGCGCTCTTGATGTGCGCGGGCATGTCGTCGGGTCCTTCGGCCGTGTGTGTGAACAGCTCATCATTTCCCGGGACGAGACGGTTTAACCACGATTCGAGGTCCTGGCGCGCCGACGGGTCCGCGTTTTCCTGAATCAGAAGGCTCGCGGAGGTGTGCTGAACGAACACAGTGCAGAGCCCCTCTCTGGTCCCAGACGAGCTCACCACAGATTGGACGGGAGCAGTGATGTCAACGAGGCCTTGGCCGGTCGACTCGATGGAGAGGGTGTGCAGCATTGTCTCGCAAGAGATTCTAGAACAGTCGGCCGACGAGCTCTAGGACCGCGCCCAGCAGAGTGTCGTGATCTCGCTCCGTCATATACTTAGGGATGCTGCCCGATTGACCGCTCTGGCCGAGCACACCGAACTTTGCGAGCGCATCGTTGTCGAGCCAGACGCCGTGCGCATGGCATTCGTCGAGGACGACACCGCTGGCTTGGCGAAGTTGAAGCGGTTCATCACCTGCCTGCATTGGGACATTTGATATAGCGGACCTTTTCGGTCAGCGGCGACTTGGCCGGCCGTCGTCGTGGACCGCGTATATTGCTTTCCTCGCGGGCTACTTGCTACGTGACGACTCGATGGAACGTCTTCGCCCCCGCCCACATCCCCGAGCAGTCAGGACATTCATCCACGGTAAAGTCGCCGATTTTGCGATCGACGAGCTTCGGCCTGATGCAACACGGACATCTCAATTTCCCGGTCTTGGCGTTGAGCGTCGCTGTATGAATGGCCTTGCCGCAAGTGGAGCAGAACTGGCTTTCTTTTGGAGAACGACGAAAGCAGAAGGGACAAACGAGACTCAAGCGCGCCGAATCGGCTGTCGGCGTGGCGCCGCAATACGCACACGCACCTTTCGCACTCGACCGCGCTGCGCCACAAGCCTGGCAATGATGGACGTACGGAGTGTACGACCGAATCCGGGGCACTTCCATGACGTGTGAGCACACGCAGCGAAGCTTCTCGCCGACCCGATAGCGGGTGACATCCCATTGCCGCTTGCACTCCTGGCAAGCTATGAGTCGTTTCATAGGTTTCAGTGGACCCAGAGGGTCATAGCAAACGTTTCTCGAGCTTGCCCGTCGCAAGAAAGGACTTGAATCGCTCCCATCGCAAAAGGCCGTAATACCGACCTAAAATGACGAGCAGGGCGAGACCCACTAGTTCGGTGATGACATTGAAGGGACTCAAAAGGTTGTAGACCCACTGGTCGAGCGGAAGATCACGGTAGCCTAACGCACCGGTCAAAGGCCATAGCGCAACCCAAGGGCGCGCCCACATGCGGTCGCAAAGCTGGTGGAGCCAGAGCGCGAGGACATAGACGAGCGGCTTTCGCCACAGGAGAAGGACAGCCGTTAGCGCGAGGTTGACCGTGAGCGAGTGGAACCACACGCGTCCGTTATTGATGGTCTCACTAAAGATGACGAGGCCGAAAGGCTTGTCGATGATGTCGGCCAAAAGCGTGAGAAAGACGACGAAGCGCAGGTCCGCCTTTCTGTCCATGGCATGACAGGTGATGCTCGCCGTTGCAACGTGACCGAGAACCAACACAAGAGGACGAAGACGTCAGCGCTACAAACGGAGCACGAATCGCTTGCCTTCGAGCTCGAGCTCCACTTCCCTTTCGCCGATGCGCACCACGCGCGCACCCTCGATGAGGTCACCCTCGAAGACACGTTTATCACTTATAACCGCGACGGGATTGCCATCGATCACAGAGGTTCCTTGTAATACGAGGGACGCAATCACCTCGCCGCCCTCGAGCGTTTCCGGTTCCGGATCGAGCTCGGGTTTGAGCGGCTCATCCGCCACGTTTGCACCGATCGCGGGGACAGAATCAACCCTCGCGGCTCGTCCGCGGCCCACGACACGGGTCGGGGCGGCCCGTTCGGGCTCGGGCGGTGGTGCCTCCGCGTCGCGCAGCTCTCCCACCGCAGGTGCGAATGCGGAGGCCGAGTTTACCTCCACTACGGATTCTGGCTCGGGCTCCGGTGGCGGTTCGGGCTCGGGCAACGGAGGCAGGAGCTCCAGTTCATCGTCTGCGTCCGCCAGCGCCAGCTTCGCTGCGGGCTCGGGGAGTGGGCTGGCCGGTACGGCATCCGACCTGGGTCGATTTAGGCCATTCGCGTCATCCCCATTCGACATGAACAGCGACAACACCATCGCTGTCACGGCGGCCGAGGCCAGAGCAATGGCGCCCACGAACAGGGGCTGACGTCGTCGGCCGAGCCCGCCGGCGCTGCCCCTACGGGGCTCGATCGATTGCGACCCGGGGCCGCGGTGTTTCCCGTCTTCGACCTTGCGAAGCGCGTCGAGTATGAAGCTCATCGTGCATTCAGACGCGGCATACGATAGCCGCCGGTCAAGCTATAGAGTGCCATTCGAGTGTCCTGGCCGATGCTCCCGGTGGGCTCTAGCAAGGCACGTCGCTGCAGCGCTCGTACCGCGGACGTCATATCGGTGTCATCCAGGAATCCGATATGCGACAAGTGCCCGCGTGCCCAAGTGAGTCGGCGCGCCATATCGGCCGATTCCAGGTCGTCGAAGTCCCGCCAGAACAGGCGTGCGCGTCCGGTCCAGAACTCTTTCAACACTTCGAGCCGCAGTTGATAGAAATCGCCAGGCGCAAAGTAAATGACGGCAGCGTCATCCGCGAGATTCGTGAGTGTCACGAAGCGCGGATATTCCTGGGACGGATGGTGTACTTCCAAAACGGCCGGCATGTTCAGCGCCCGCAGCTGGTCAAAGCTCGTGTCGAGCTCGGCATATTGCAGGGATGCTCGCGTCGCGAGCACCGGCATGTCTTCGAGGGTCGCAATGGCCGAGAGGCCTCCGCTAAGACGAAAGCCCCAGAGCTCGAGCAGCACCGCGGAGGCCGCGCGGTGCGAGAGCTTGTCGGAGAGGGAGACGAGGCGTAGCTCGAATTGGTCCGAGAAGTCCGCGGCTTCGGACACAAGCGGGGTGACCTCGCTAGCGTTGCCGGAGCTCCCGAAAAACGCGCTCGGGCGGAAGCTCGCTACGCCGATCGACGCAAGCGAGAAGAGACCTATGACGAGCGCGAGGCTCGCGAGGAGCGACGTCATGCCCCAATCTAATCGACGATACCAAGGCGGCGCTTCCGGCATATTGAGCTCGCCAATCGCACGGCGCACGATGCGCGCTGTGATCTTGCGCTCGTCGAGAACAAAGGCGGCAAGAAGTGCACGATCACAAACCAGGTTGATGAGTCTCGGGACGCCTTTGGAAAAACCACGTGCCGCGCGAATCGCGCCAGGCGTGAAATGCACATTGTTGCTGCCGCCGGCGACGACGAGTCGATGATGGATATAGCGCGTCATCTCCTCGCCGCTCAGAGGCTTGAGGTGATAGCGCGCCGTTACGCGCTGTGCGAGCTGGCGCAAGTCTCTCTGCGCTAGCAAGTCGTTCAACTCGGATTGCCCAATGAGAACGATCTGAATGAGTTTTTCGGTAGCCGTCTCGAGGTTGGAGATGAGGCGCACTTGCTCCAAGACGTCTCGCGACAAGTTCTGCGCTTCATCGATCAAGAGCACTATATTCTTTCCGCGCAGCCGCGAGTCGAGGAGAAATGTGTGCAGGCCGTCGATGAGTTCTTTATCGCTAACGCCGTTGGGGGTGATGCCGAGATCCCGATTGACCGAACGCAAGAGCTCGGTCGTACCGAGCGCCGGGTAGAGAATGAAAGCGCTGACCGTGTCCTCGTCGAGCCGGTCAAGGAAGTAGCGGCACAAAGTGGTTTTACCCGTGCCGACCTCACCTGTGATGACCATGAACCCGCCGCGTTGGCGCAGCCCGAACTCCAGATGCGCAAAGGCTTCGTTGTGCTTGGCCGAAAGGTAGAGAAACTTCGGATCCGGAGTCAGGTTGAAGGGCTTCTCTCGAAAGCCAAAAAAGGCTTCATACATCGTAGGTCAGCCTTGACCTTCCAGATATGCGCTTGTTTCCAAGGGCTTGACTGTAACACAACCCCGAGGTTCACCAAAGTCGGAGTCCCGCATCGCGGGCCAACCCGTTCCTGCGCATCTACTGTGCAAGACGTCACAACCACGGTAAGCTGTCACGTATAAGTTGAATCACGGAGGATCCACACATTGAACCGATTCGTCCTTGGCGCTCTAGTTGGCGCGCTTGCTACCGGATGCGGGGCCCCTCGGGCGAGCCCGATCGTGGGAGACATCTCGTCGGTTCTCGAGCGCGGCATCGCCAACGGCACCGGCAGCTTCGACCACAGCGCGTGGGACGAGCTCCTCCTGGCTTACGCTCAAGACGGCGGCCACCGCTTCGACTATGCCGGCCTGAAGCAGGACGAGGAGAAATTCGAGGCTTATTTGTCGCGTCTCGCGAGTGCCGACCTGGGCTCGCTCGCCGCGGACGAGATACAGACTCTTTTCCTCAATGCGTATAACGCCCATATCGTTCGAGACATCTTCGAGCATGTCATAGAGGACGGCTCCTACACGATCGCGAGCATCCGCGACATCCCCGACGTGTTCAAGAGAGAAACACATGTCGTCGGCGGTTTCGAGCTCAGCCTCGACAACATGGAGCACAACATCTTACGCCCCATCTTCAAGGACCCCCGGGTACATTTTGCCATCAACTGCGCTTCCTCGTCGTGCCCGCCGCTCCCAGTGCGCGCTTTCGAGGCGGCTCGCCTCGACGAGCAACTCGACGAAGTGACGAGAGCCACGCTCGAAAACCCCGATTACATCTCCGTCGAAGAGGGCGCACTACTCGCCACGAAGATCATGGAATGGTATGGCGGCGACTTCGTGAACCCCGCTTTCGAAGGCTCCGAGAAAACACTCCAAGCGTACATCGCCAAATACTCAAGCGAAGAAGTAGCTTCCTTCATCGAAGAGAAGGGCGGAAACCTGACGGTAAGATTCCGCAACTACAACTGGGCCCTGAACCGCCCGTAAACGAGAAAACGCCTAGTCGCCACGAACACTTGACGACTGGGCGCAAAAGCCTCCTTATTTGACTTTCTCGCCCCGGCCAAGAGTGTCAGCGGCATTCTGAAGCCCAGGATCGACCGCGCCGAACTCCGTCGCCTTTGCAGCGTGGTCCACGATCAAAGCGACGAGCGCATCGTCTTCCGGCGTGCACGGGCAGCCGGTGCCGATTTGTCCGAAGGCCGACCACGCGAGACCCCAGTGCGCCATACCATAATTCGGAAAAGCCTCGAGCGCTTTCTGAAAATAACCGACGGCCTCCGGGTAGCTCTGGCTGTCCCTGAGAGCGACTCCGTAATAAGTCCAACCGAGAGCGTTCGCATATTCCGGCGTCATCACGGCCTTTTCAAGCGTTTCGAGCGCCGGCTGCAGCTGCTGGCTCTCGTAATACGCTATGCCGAGCTCCGTCAGGTAGTCCCCGTTTCCCGCCTCGAGCGAGTCGGCTTTTTGGAGCGCCGCGAGACCCTCAGCCGTTTGTTTCTGCATGCGCAAGAGGCGGCCCTTCCGGTAATGCGCCTCCGCGAGGTTGTCATCGAGCTCGGCCGCTTTAGAGAACTCCGCGAGCGCGTCCGTGGTGTTCTTCGCCGCCTCGTGTGAAATACCAAGATAGAGATGGCCTTCCGCGTTGTCGGGATCCGCCGCGATCAGTTGCTGCATCACCTGGCCAAGCTGCGGGAACTTTCGCTGTCCGATGTAAATCTCCCCAAGCGCGCTATAAGCGACGAGGAGATCCGGGTTCAGCTGGATAGATTTCTCGTAATAGGTCGTCGCCATACCTAGATTTTCTTGCGAGTGGTAGACCTGCGCGAAGGCGAGGTTCGCGTCTGGGTCGTTGGGGTTGACGGTAATGGCCATCGCAAGATCCGACTGGGCCAAGGTGCTGTTTCCGAGAGAGTTGTTGGCCTTGCCGCGAATGCCATAGGCGCGCGTCAACTTGTCGTTGAGGGTGAGCGCCGTGGTGGTGGATTCAACAGCCCCGGCAAAATCCTCTTCGGCGAAGAGAACCTCGGCGAGCCCGGCATGAGCCTCCGCGGTATTCGGATCGAGCTCGAGCGCTTTTTGAAACGAGACCTTGGCCTCTCCGCGGTTTCCCTGAGCGAGCGCCGCTTCACCGAGCGTGTTATGCGCAAACGCATTGTCGGGTTCGAGCTCGAGGGCCTTCGCCGCGATTTGCGCCGCTTCGTCTAGCTGGCCGGTCTTCGCAAGCCCCATCGCCAAGCCAATGGCCACAACCGCGCTATCGGGGTTCATCTCCATCGCTTTGCGTCCGGCTTCGACGGCCTTCGCGTAATCTGCCGAGCGTGAATAGCCGATCGTCATGCCTTCGTAGCACTCGGCTTGCTCCTTGTCGCCGTCGAGATGCTCGACAGCTAGCGCATAGGCATCGGCCGCGTTTCGCCAATCCTCGAGTACCCGATAAATCCGGGCGAGCTTGAGTCGGGAATCCCCATCATCCGGAAAGTCCTGAAGAACGCGTAGATAAAGCCCGCCAGCCTCGGCGGGCTTATCCTCCTTCAGCGCTTTGTCGCCTGCTTGGATGTAACGCTGCGCTTCCCGTCTAGAAAGCGGCTTGTCGTCCTGGGCCAGTATCGGCATCGCAAAACCCAAAATTAGAATGATAAGGGTGGCCGCCTTGAAAGCCCCAAAAATCCTCATGAAATTCCTCCTGTACAAACAAACCAGATGACTATCGACGTAACGAGCCGAGGTTCCTAGCATCCTATACCCAGCCGTGCGCTGCTTCAACCTTGAATGTCTCCAATGTATAGATTGAGGTTTGCGTCGCGGGCGAACACGGCTAACATGCGGGGGCCATCGCAGCCATCGTATTCATGCCACACCCTTTCTTGTTCGTCGCGCCCTCGGCCGCGACAAGACGTCAGCGGGCTCGAGACATCGTACGCGAGCTGCCCCGAAGCAGCCCGCTCTTGCTGCTCTCGAAAGAGCAGGAATCTGCGGATCACTTCGTAAGGGAGCTCGCCGCGGAAAAAGGATCGCTCTTTGCGGTTCGGCGTTTAACCCTCGACGCCCTTGCCTATGAGCTCGCTCTACCAGCTCTTGCCCGCGCCGGAAGAGCTTCTCACAGCCGCCTTGGCCAGGAAGCCGTAATGGCACGGGTCGTTCACCAGGGCCTTAGGGACAACCGCCTGGGAAGACTCACGAGCGTCGCAGACGGGCCAGGTCTCGTGCGCGCGCTGACCTCCACGATCCAGGAATGCCGTCTGCACGGCGTGACGTCCGAATCGCTCGATGCACTTGGAGCCGAGGGCGAAGTCCTCCGCCACGTCGCGGATGCCTACGAAGCGCTCTCTCGGGAGCACGGCGTCTCCGACCGCGCCCATGTGTTGGCGCAGGCGCTCGACGCCCTCGATGCCTTCGTCGGAACCTACGTCGCTGTACCGTGCGTTTTTCTCGACGTGCTCATAGAGACGCCCGCCGAAGCAAAGCTCGTGAAAGCGCTCGCGGAGCGCGCGCCCACCGCCGTCGCTACCGTGCCGTCAGGCGATGATGTCTCGTTACGTCACTTGATCGACGCTCTCGGCTGCGGCGCCGAGGTCCTCGCTCCCGAAGGCCCCCCCTCGCTTCTTCATCTCCAGCAATACCTTTTTAGCGAAAAAGCCCCCCGCGCGCGCGAAGACGCGCCCGAAGTCACGATTCTCTCTGCGCCCGGCGAAGCTCAAGAGGCCGTTGAGATCGTGCGTGCCGTCCAAGACGTGGCGGCGGCGGGAACACCGTTCGACGAAATCGCAGTCTTGCTACGCTCGCCCGAAAGCTATACCACGCTCCTCGAAGACGCGTTCGACCGTGCAGAAATTCCCGCTCACTTCGAGGGCGGCACAACGCGCCCCGATCCGTCGGGACGCGCTTTCTTGGCACTCATGGACTGTGCGGCGGAGGAGCTGAGCGCCACCCGTTTCGCCGAGTACCTCTCTTTGGCGCAGCTACCCAAACTCGACGCCGAGGGTGTGCCGGTGCCGTCCGAGGATTTGCCAGAGGACGAAGACATTCTTTGGGTTCCTCCAAAACATGCTCTCGCGCCCAAAACGGCCGAAGCGCTCTTGCCGGACCAGCTCGACCTGTTTGCCGAGCCAGAGAAAGTCGCGGAGCCGGAAAAGGCTGTGGCGATTGAAGGCGGGCTACGCGCACCGTGGCGATGGGAAAAGCTCCTCGTAGACGCGGCAGTCATAGGAAGTCACGCGCGCTGGGAGCGTCGCCTTGCAGGTCTGGCGCGGGAGCTCGAGATACGACTGCTAGAAGTCGAAGACCGAGACAGCGCCGAAGCCGAGAC